>ERZ1046876.828-NODE-828-length-22069-cov-7.943491_pt1 | contig 22069 bp, 2 predicted proteins | sample MGYA00383094_ERZ1046876 | MGnify/ENA primary metagenome ERZ1046876 (study PRJEB29581, sample SAMEA5548364) | metagenome | biome: marine; feature: coastal; material: water | depth 50 m | study: Short-term variability in the microbial, nano- and picoplankton dynamics...
TGAGTAAAACTCCAGTAGCTACACCTTCGGTAACTCCATCGATTACTCCATCAATTACTTTGAGTGCTAGTCCACCACCTAGTCCATCAGTGAGTAAAACTCCAGTAGCTACACCTTCGGTAACTCCATCGATTACTCCATCAATAACTCCAAGCGCTACGAAAGAATCAGCACCACAGGGAGATCTGACAGAACTAATTGAAATAACAGACGACGACTTAACTGCATTAGCTAATGGAACAACTTTAACATCCAACTTAAATTGGCCTAACGGGGCAACTAAGTTAAGTATAGATGCTCTTCCAGTTGGGTCAACATTTAGTAACGGAGCTCATACATCTCTAGTTGAAGGGTTCGATTTAAATGGAAATCAAAGATCAAATGAAGGGAAAGAGTTTGGGGGGTTAAGCTGTATAAATGGAAATACATTCTTTAATATACCCGATAGGCCGGCTTGGGCTAACACAAATTCAAGCAATAATAACATATCAACCAGCACATCGACTAGCGAATTACCTGTATATTTTGCAAACGCATCACAATTTGGAGCTGCAATATGGGATTTTGGTTTAGTTCAATGCGATAATATTAGTTGTAGCAATAATAATAGATCAAGTGAAATCACTAAAGGGAATAACGGTGAACCTATTGCTTTTCACATTAGATTAAATGAAGATGGAAGTTCTGATAATCCAATAACAGTTGGCGTACTTCCTTTTAAGATTGGTTTTAATGCTAGATGGCACTTTGATTAATTTTTATTTCACATATATTTTTATTATGTGTATTTAATATTAACCTTAAATTTTAAAAATCAATAATGAGTACATTACCAGCAAGAAATAGAGTTATTTATCAAAGTGAAGCCCTTTTTGTATCGCCAGACACAACAGGACACCATTTATATTACAAGGCAAACAGTGGATTTGCGGAGGACGATTTAGACAATTGTGTAGTTGAATCTAATAGTAAATTTTTTGACGCATGCAAGGGTTTAGTTGCTGACGATGCAGGTTTCTTAAGCAATGTAGTAGATTTAAATTACAGGACTTTTGACTGTTTTACTGGGACAAATGCATTTCATCCAGTAGTAACAGGAGCTCTAGGAAACGATTTAACAAATTTACCTGACGGAAAATTAAAAAAACACTTACAAGATAATTCTATTGACTCAGGGTCTGTAGGCAGTGCGGCTCGACAATTAAAACGTGTACAGAATGCTAATTATAGCTTTACCGTAAATAGGCAAGACGTTAATCAGTTTGGTCAATTGGGTAGAATTGATTCTGTTGTACTTGAAGCTCCAACAGTAAGTTTAGATTTTTCGTACTATTTAACCGACGGTTATAATGAAAGACAATTAGGTTTTGTTACTGATGGAAAATTACAAAGTCTTTCTGGTATGATGACTCGTTCACAAAATGATTTTGGAAATAATTATTTTATCTTAACGGTACCAGAAGGTAGAGATGCAATTGGTGGCGATATCTTAGTTGCAGAAGAAGATAAAACTGTAATTGGATTAGGTAATGGATATATCACAGATTACTCATTAGAAGCTAGTGTAGGATCTTTTCCAACAGCTAGTGTGACCGTAGAAGGTTTAAATATTAAATCTAATAAAGGAACAGAAATGAAGGGTATACCAGCAGTTCAACCAACTGATGGAACACAAATTTGTGACAGATGTTTTAGTTTGCCACCAGCAGTTAGTGGTGAAGGGTCCAGTGTCCTTAAGCCTGGAGATATTATAATTGATATGAAAAATTCATCATTAATATCTAAACAAGTTTCAGGTATAGATAAATCTTATAATGAATCAGATAAAGGAAGTGCTCATATTCAAAGTTTTACACTATCGACTCCATTAGGAAGAACCGATCTACAAAGATTGGGTAACACTTATGCATATGCAAAGGAAGTTGATTTTCCCGTGACTTGCACACTTAGCGTAAATGCTTTAGTAGCTGACTTAAAAGAGGGTCAACTGGTAGACCTTTTATGCGGAGAAAAGTACAACATGCAAATTAAGATCAAGCAGCCAAAATGTGTTGATTGTAAATCTAATGATGCTGATGAAGGTATTGCTATAGACTTTAAAGATGCGCTGTTAGACTCTGAAAGTTTCAGTTCTTCAATAGGAGATAATAAGTCAGTAGACCTTACATTCACGACTCAAATTGGTGGGCCGGAACAAAGCTCTGTTGGAGTATTTTTTAGTGGCTTTGAAAATGCCATGGGTAGTGATGAAAAACATAAAACATTCCCAACTGTAGAAGCCGACGAAAACGACATTTTACATTATTACGAGTGGGGTCACAAGGGTACAAAAGGTTCATTACCCGAAGGTAGATATTAAAATGTAAAAAACTTTACATAAAGTTATTATATTACACCACAATCTTAGGGTTGTGGTGTAATTGTATATAGGTATGAGGCAGTTTTTAAGATCGGAATCAGCGACCCTTTTTGTTGGGCCTGCTCCAGCCTACCAACCTCACATTTATAGCGAGAATTCAGCTATTAGGAAATTAGCTAAAATTCAATCAATGAGTTATGGGTTCCAGATCAATCGAGAAGAAATAAAACAAATTGGCTCTGACGATTTATTAACAAAAGAAATAAACTTAACGACACAAAACCCAACTCCAGGTAGTAATATTGATGTTAATATAGAGCCTGTTCCTGTCGATTTTTCTTTCTCTTACTTTCCAACATGTGGACTGAATGAGTATTTATTAAATTTCAATGTAGTACCGTTTGGCCATGAGTCAAAAAACTCATTTATATCGAGACATTTTGGAGATAAGAATTTTTTTATATTAATTCATAAAGATCAAGGTGGTACAGCTGGATCGGTGGTAGATCACGAAGATTTCTATGGACATTACATATTGGGTATTGGTAATGCTTTTGCTACTAGTTATTCTATATCGGCAGCCGTAAATTCATTCATTGTATGTGACTTAAGGTATCAAGCGTCTAATATTGTATTAGACACATATACAGATGAAAATTATATACCAGCAATCCATCTATACGATGGAAAGTCGAAACAGCAACATAAATATAAAATAGACACCAAGTCGGCAGAAACATCAAATGAATATAATTATGCTCCAATCATACCAAGAAACTTAAGTATCACTATTAATGAATTGGGTGTTGGTGGAATAGCAGTAGCAAAAGATAACTTGAATGCGGTAAGTTTTGATATAAACTTAGATATATCAAGAAGAAATTTGTACGGAATGGGCTCAATGTATCCTTACGACAGAAAAATGGTGCTTCCGGTACAAGGTTCATTAAATTTTGGTATTATCACAAAAGATTTACAAACTGGAAATTTAAATGTAGTGCTATCCGAAGATAGAAATTACGACATCAAAATTGAATGTAGGGATGCAGATGAATGTATAAAAGATAGAGATATTTTAATGACATATGTCATTAATAATGCTAAACTTAATAGTCAAAGTTCCAATTGGGATGTTAATGACATATCTAAACATGAATTAAGCTTTAATTTTACGTTGACTAGAAAAGATGGTTTTTTAATTAGCGGTGGTTGTTTGGACGAATATGATGCTAGGGGTAGTAATGAAGATAAATATTTAGGAGACCCTTTCTCGTCGGCAGACCCTCCGGAAACAATATTCCCAACACCCTTCATTATGGCTTCCCCTAGGCCAACACCCAGTATTACTCCGACAATCACTATTACTCCCACTATTACCCCAACTATAACTCACACATCATCTATTACTCCTACGCTGACTCCGAACCCAAGTGTTTCTGTAACCGAGACACCTACCCCTACTACAACAGTTACCCTAACAAGCTCTGTAACAAACACACCAACAGCTACACTGACATTAACACCTACAGTTACGGCCACTAACACTGTAACCGCAACAATGACTGTTACACCAACTGTAACACCTACGACGACAAGCACTGTAACACCAACCTATACAGCAACACCTACACCAACGAGCACACTCACCCAAACAATTACACCTACGACGACAAGCACTGTAACTCCAACAGTCACAGTTACTCCAACTCACACAGTTAGTCCTAGTACTATAATATACGATTTAAATGTATCGTTTCAGGATAGATCCACTTACGTATTAGAAGGTCAAAAAGAATTCATTAAAGTGTATAGAGATACTTCTACTCAATATTATTATAATGGACCGTTTTCTTTAAATTATAGCATTAATGAAATGCCAGGTTCAGCTATTTCTGGTCAAGATTTTTCTGGTAAAGTTGGTTCGTTGTTTTTTGAAAGGGGTCAAGATGAGGCGGTTATAGAAGTAGAAACATTTACTGATTCTTTTTATGAAAATGTTGAATATTTTAAGGTAGAAATAGATAAAGTTGAGTATCCTGAATTTACAACGGGAAATATTTTAGGAAGAAACCCATACCATGTAATAATATTAGAAGTTGACCCAACACCAACGCCGACAACATCGACTTCTGTAACTCCATCTATAACCCCAACTCAAACTCTAACACCAAGTTTATCCCCAACTAACACTCCCACAATTACCCCATCGTTAACAAATGTTATTTCTCCGTCTCCAACCAATACAATAACTCCAACGGTTACTCCAACCAATACAATAACTCCAACGGTTACTCCAACCCATACATTTACAGAAACCTCTGTAAATCATCAGTTTATTAAATTTGAAGAAAGGGTAGTTTACTTGGTTGAGGGTGGAAGCTCAAAAATAAAAATCATAAGAGACTTAAATAAATCAAGTAATGCTGTTGATATCTCAATAGATTACGAGTGTATCGATGGAACCGCGAAAAAAGGTAGTGACTATTTAGATAAAAGCGGAACATTAAGTTTTTCATCAATAGAAAACGAAAAAGAAATATCTTTATTTGGTTTACCGTTTCCGAAGCCGGACCCTTATAATTATGAACATGATGAATACTTTTTCATAAAACTATCTAACCCAAGATCAAATAGGGGTTTTGTTCATATAGATGGAGATAACCCATTTCCGATTTTAGTTGTAGAAGCCCCAGTCAGCCCTTCTGTGACCCCCACGAAAACCGTAACAGTTACACCCACTAAAGAAGTGTAATATACATACAGTTAAAATCAATGTCATTCATACCTACAACCCCAAGTGCTACGAGCATTAAGATTGAAGATCAATATTGTAAAAAATTTGATCCAGTATATGGGAAAATTAGGGGTATGACTGAGTTGGATTTATTTATAGAAAATAAAAACTATAGTCCTTTAAATGGTGAAAATAAAGATTTATTTTATCATGTAGATTTTGGAGATGAGCAACGCATATATAATGAAAATTTAGAAACTAAAGGAGGTGAAGCTCAAAAAACTTTATTACACAAATACGAGCAAGAAGGAATATTTAGAGCTAAACTATATCTTGAGGATAAAAAACATAAATATATGGCATGTGCTAACGTAGATGTTTACATTCAAGAACCTGTCATAGAGAGATGTTCTGAGCTTCATATGCAGAGCGATAATATTGCAAACGATACTGAAATCATTGATTACAGTATGATGAAAAACGAAGTTGAAAAAAAATGTAAGAATCAAAGTGCTCAATTTCATATACAAGTAAACAGTAATGGAGTAATTCAAGATATAGGAGAAGATAACATAGAAATTATTAACACAAATTCTGCTCAAGTTGATGATTCTCAAACTTTATTTGATGAAAGTACTTTATTTTTCGACAGAGATCAGGTTTTAAGTTTTGAAACTGATAATTTTTTATCTAATGATTGGACTATAGAATTTTGGATAAAGTATAATGCAGAAATTACAACATCAACAAAAGATATTATCACAGCGCGATTCGACGACTTAGCAGATAGAAATGCTGAATTTTCAATTGGTCTCCAACATGATAAATTAAGATTGATAAATAACTTAGGTGCGATTTATACCGATAGTGGGATGGTTGACATATTAAATAGTTGGACTCACCTTGCAGCAGTAAGAAATGGGAGTTTAATATCTCTGTACATAAATGGAAAGGAAGAGGGTAATATGACTATAGACGGAGAAATACACCAGTCTCAACAAGCAATTACTCTTGGAGCTGCACGGTTCCATCCGAATTGGGAGGGTATTCCAAAGCACATACAAGACTACCGTATTAGTGAGAAAGCATTATACACAGAAGACTTCACGCCACCAGAGACATTATTAACTAACTCCAGTATATTTCATACAGAAACAGAAAAGCCTTACCGAAACTCATCGATAAGATTTAAATCTTGTGGGTTAGAAATTAAAAATTCAAAAAACAATTTTAATTTTATTAATTCAATATTTGAATCAAATTGGAGTATAGAAACATCTTTTAATTTGATAGAAAAAAAAGACATAAATCCAATTATTAATAATGTACTTAATAAAGGTGATATAGGTTTTGATCTAGGTATATATAATAATAGCTTAGAGTTTTTTATTAGTGTGCCAAACGAAGAAGTTCCTACTCAAAAACTGATCGCTTTCGATGTAGTAGAAATTAATACATGGTACCATGTAAAAGTAATTAAAAATAATGACTATATATATTTATATTTAGATGGAGAAGAAAAAGATAAGAAGCAAGTTTATAGGGAAAATTTTCGTGAAGTAGAAAATAGTCAAAATATATTTATAGGCACAAAAAAGGACTTCGTAATTAAGGGTGCTATAATTGAGCCAACCATAAATGGATATATTCAAGATTTAAGAATCACTAAGAAAGTTGAATACACTCAAGAAGATTTCAAAAAAAATACTGACATTATACCATCAAACTGTTCTTCAGTATTAGCTACTTGTCCAGAACTCCATATACAATCATTGAGTAGGGATTCTGTATACGATATAAAAGACAGGGGATACAGTTTACATAACATATTATCCATCGGATTGCCTTTTAATGATTCTGCTAATGAGTTAATGAATCAAACCACAATTAAGTTTTCTAAAGATAATTTATTAAAAGTAGAAAATCAGTTTAATATAATTCATCAAAAACTTATAGACTGGACTTTGATGTTTTGGATTAAACCATCATTAAATGGAGAAAAAAATCAATGTGTCTGTTCTAATTTCTTAAGTTCAAGCGGCTTTGAGTTACTTTATAATACAGAGGAAGATAAATTATTATTAAATATATATAATAATAAAAAAAAGATTTTAGAGTTAAAATCTGAACCAAGTCAAGACAAAATATTGTCTAATGAATGGAGCCACATAACCATAATAAATGATTCAGAAAATAAATTAATCACATTATATGTAAATGGAAAAATTCATCATGCATTAAATTTAAACGATGAGCTACAAGTTTTTGGTTCTGATGAAGTTTTGCATATAGGGTCAAGCCCAAATAAAGATTTATATTTCGACGGAAATTTACAAGATTTTTTAATTATAAAAGGAAATGTTTTAACTAAAAATATACCACCTATTGATTTACTAAGCATAGATTGCGAGATAGGTGATGAAGGGGTCAATTGTTCTATAGTGCACTTGCAAAGCGATCATCAAAACGGTAGTGAATATATAGAAAACTACGGTACAATAAAAAATATTTTAATACAGAATACAGACGTAAAACATTCAGAAGAAAATAAGTTATTAGGATCTAATTCTACATTCAAATTTAATCAAGGAAGCTTTCTTGAAATAAGCTATGAGTCAAGCGAAAATAATGAAAATATTTTTTTAACAGAAGAAGACTTCACTATACAAGCATGGGTGAATTCAAATTCTTTTGAGGACGAAATATCGCTATATCAACAGGGAACTATTGATGATTTAGATTTTAGGTTTTACATTAAAAAAATAAATTCAAAAATAAAGTTTTTGATAGAAGGCAAATTCTTTAATATGCAGTTTGATCCTATTAGTGAAGTATTAGAAGGTGGTTGGTACTTAATAACTTTAGTTAGATCAAATAAAAACATTGTTAACTTATATGTTAATCAAGAAAAAGCTAAGATAGAAGAGAGTGTAACTCTAGACCCAAAAATAAATAGTAATAAAGCTTTAATTATTGGACTAAATAATCCAGGAATTTCGGGTATCAATGATACTATAAATGTATTTATTCAAGATTACAGAATAATAAATAATCAAGCTATAAGTTTGATTGATTTCGAATTCAAGAGTTTGTTGCAAAAAAATTGTGAAACATGTCCAAAAGTTTTAATTCAAAGTAATGAGGATGAAGATTCAGAGTTGTTCTTTGACCTTGGGGAAGGTTTAAATATTGAGGTTTCAGAAGGAGTAAAGCATTCTACAATAAATCCAATAATAACCAATTCTAGTATAGAATTTAACGGTTCAAGTGGAGCTTTAAGGGTGCAAGACGAATCCATACAGCTTTCAACAAGAATTCAAAGTTTTCGTTTTTGGTTCAACTCCTTCCAGATACCAGAAATATTATACCGAGAAATGTATAAGAAACCATTGGCTAGATATGGTAATTTATATATAGAGATCGGATCAGCAATATTTAAAGAATGGAATAGTGATACAAATTTTTACCAAGACGAAATCGTATATCATGAAGGCAGTTATTACAAATTAAAATCTCAAGCATCGTTAAATGAAATACCGAACTTGAATATAGAAATCTGGAATGAGTACTTCTTTGACTTGAGGGAGTTTTATATTTATATACACAATGGAGACATAAATCAATACTTATTTAAGTCAGAAGAAATTTATTTAGCTGGCGAAAATATTCATTTACAAATAAATAAAAACAATAAGTATATTTATGTTTTCTTAAATGGAATAAAGTCTGGAGAAATATTTATTCAAAACATAGGCCTAAAAGGTAATGATATTGAGTTAGGTTATATAAATGAAGATTATTTCAATGGTTATATGCAAGATATAAGGTTGATATATAAAAACGAAGAAGAAGAAGATTTTGAGGTGCCGTCATCTTTATCTGAAGAGTGTTCGATTTCACCTGTATTTCCAGATTGTAGTAAAGCTTTTTTGATTTTACAATCAAGCATTAAGGATGAAGCCGTTTTCGACAAAAGTGGAAATAATATTTTTATAGAAAACTTAGGAAACAATCAGGCCATTAACTCAGAGAATGAAATTATACTTGGGGATTCTAGTTTATATCTTGATGGACAGTCTTATTTGAGAATCAAGGGGGACAAAGTAATTCCTGCAGATTTTACTTTTGAGACTTTTTTGAACCTGAAGCAAAATGCAGCACTGAAAACCAATGATGCTGGAGAAATGGTTGATGAAAATGCATCAAATGTTTTAATAGACACTGGTAATTGGTCTATAGAAATAGAGAGCCAAAGGGAAGATGGATTAATATATAATTATATATATTTTATACGTCGTGACTTAAGGGTTAAAATAAATGATGTAGGTTTTAAAATTAATGAATGGAACCATATAGCTGTAACTAGAAAAAATAATTTATTGATAGCCTTCTTTAATGGGAAAAAGTATAACATAAAGGGGATTGAAGGTGATTTAAATATTGAGAATGATATTGTAATAGGTAGAAAAGAAACTGAAAAATCAGTTTATTACTTAAATGCTTATATCCAGGATTTAGTGATATATGAGGGGCACTCAGTTTATAGTAATGAGTTTGAGATCAGGGAGGAATTAATAGAAAAATGTTTTTGTGAACCAATAGAGGAGCTAAGTAATTGTGAAAACTTAAGGTTTCATGTGCAGGCCGACCCGACAAAACAAATTATTGACAGATCTATATATAGCAAAAATATAGATATAAATGAAGAAGCTAATATTGTTGACGAATTAGTGGTTAAAGACCAACAAAACCAAAGATATATAAGCGAGCAATCATTAGAGCTTAAAAATTCTGGATTTTTAAATGTAGACTACAACGAGCCGGTCGTAGACCTACATTTACAAAGCAATCTCAAAGAAGAAGAATCAGAAAATATCGCTATAGTAATAAATCAAGCGAGAAATATAACAAAAATCGATGCGGGTTCTAAGGTAACTCAAAATAGAGAAAAGTTAATATACGGAAATTCAAGCTTCAAGATAAATGCGGGAGATTCAGCTTCTTTTATAAGTCAAAATGAAAATGAAAATTTTTCAATATCTAGAGGAGACCCATTTTCTTTCGAGGGGTATTTTTATATAAGTTCAAAAGATGAAAGTAAAACTAATAAGTCAATACTGGGAGAATCTTTTGCATCAATAATTTCTTTTGCTCCTATTCAATTAATGCAAGGCTCATTAATTAGGGGGAAGTTAAATAATAAATCCTTAAACTCATTGGTTGTAGACTTAAATCAAAATGACTTATATTGGTTTAATACTAAAATATGCGAGTTTTCTCATAACTTAAGAGACTATGACCATAACTCATATAACTTAAACACTAAAATAATCAAGGATCAATGGTTTCATTTAGCGATTTCCTATTTACCCAGAAGAGATCAAGGCGAATCTTTGATTAATTTTTTTATAAATGGAAATAAAATAAGCTCAATCAATGTTATTAATTTATGTCCAAGCTTACAATATGAAACAGCTAATGATACTTTATACCTACAAAACCAAAGATACTCAAGAAACAAGAATTCTTTAAATCAAAATGTAACAATAGGTAATTGGCTTCATGCATACTCAAACAATACATACTGGGATCAGAATAATTATACAACTTTCAATGAAATAAAGAACCATTGGATAAATACTCATAACTTAAAAAATGACCATATTGGAGATATTTATTTCCAAGATGTAAGACTAATACCAAACAAGAATGTTTACACCGAAGATCAATTTGAAGTTCAAAGTTTTCTCCTAGATGTAAATACAGAAAACTCAAATCAGGTTTTAAATTTTAATAAAGAAGATTTTTTTATAGACTTTTGGCTTAAAGATAACACTGAAAACAATAAGACTATGGTGTTTTGTATACATTCATTTGTGACACTCGGAGCAAGCATTGATTGTGAGTTAATAAATGGTTTACTCAAGGTTTCATTGAAAAGCTCCAACAACAATAAAGATGTATTAATTGTTTTAAATTCAAGAAAAATATTTGACAAAAATACATGGAGACACATTGCTATACAAAAAAATGATAAAAATATATATTTGTATATAAATGGAGTAGAGCACGATAAGGCTGAGGTTTATTGGGATATAAATTTTGAAGCAAGTTCTATATCTCTAGGTGCAGAGTCAGTCAATAAAAAAACTATAGAGTCTGACATTGATATTAGTTATCAAAAAATTGGAGCAATAAATATACAGGACTTTAGAATACAGGCAAAAGATAAAGTCTACTGCGGGAATTATATTCCACAGAAAAAAGATTTAATTGATACAGGGTGTGAAAATTTAGACAGTGCTTGCCCGGTATTACATTTACAAAGCGACTCAATAGAAGGATCTTTTAATTTTAAAGATATAAGTCAAAGTCAAAACGATATAATTAGAGGGGGGTCTGTTACTCATTCGTCCAATAAAGTTATACATGGTAGTTCAAGTTTTTATTTCTCCGGGGTTGGGGATTTTCTAAAAATAAAAGAAAGCCAAAATTTTAACTTAGGAAAAGAATTTTCTATAGACTTTTGGGTTTATAAGGACAGCCAAAAAGATAATGAGGGAGAAGATACTATCTTCAGCATTTCAGATATAGAAGGTGGGGAATTGATATCAATAAATACAAATTTTAATAATAATATAATATTATACTGGAACAACTCTCCAATAATTACAGCAGAAGACATAAGCGGGTGGAATCATATAGTAATAACATCTATCGGCGGTGTTATTAATTTAATAATTAACGGATCACTAGAAGCTTCCAAAAAAGTAATAAGGACAAGTAATCTATTAAATAAAAATTTATTTATAGGATCAAAAAGTGAATTGTCTCAATATTCAAACATATACATACAGGACTTTAGGATAATAAATGATGGATTAGTTAATTTAAAAACTCTACCACCACAGGGATTAGTTCAATCAAGCTGTTTAAAGAGTTGCCCGGAGCTGCTTATTCAAAGTAAAAACTTAAATGGAGATAATGATTTTTTTGATCAAAGCAAAAATAAATACTCTATTAGTAACGAAGGTGATATTAATCACTCAGATGAAATAAGTCCTATATTCTCTACTTCAAGTATAAAATTTAATGGAAATGAAGAGGGTTATTTAAGAATAGGAAAACAGGAAGAAGTAAATTTAGAAAAAACCTTTTATGTGGAGTTATGGATACATTTTGATGAATTTAAAATAGCTCAAGATCAAGTTATAATACAAAAATACGAAAGTGATGGAGGTCCATGGAGGCTGCTGTTTGATGGAGTTAATAAAAAAATAAGGTTTGCTACCAATCATTCAAGTAGCGCAAACGTTGGAAACGTATTAGATAGCGAAAACAATTCAATAAGCTTAAAGAAATGGACCCACTTAGCAGTTCAAATTATTGAATCCAAAATTTTATTATTTATAGATGGAAAAATAAAATCAGAGTTAACTTTAGATAGCCCCATTGCAGAAAGAGAAGAAGATATTGTAATAGGAAAATCACTAAACGCATACATTCAAGACGTAAGAATTATAAATAGTACTGTTTTTGAAAAAGATTTCTTGGTGCCAACCAAAATAAACGAACCATGTTTAACGGAAGTTAATCAACCTGAATGTGAAAATGTAACATTTCACCTACAAAGCCTTAATGGAGATGAAGAATATTTCTTTGATAGAAGTGGGCATAATACTAATATTTTAAAAAACGGAGAAGTGCAGCAAGATAATTTAGTAAAAAAATTCACAAGAAATCCATCAATTAAATTTAATGGAAGTAAGTTAAATAAGTTAATTATAGACGCGAATAATAAAGAGAATTTTAAATTTTATATCAACGAGGATTTTACCATAGAGGGTAATTTATTATGGAACCACCAAGAAGAAGATCCAACTAATATAGTTTTATATAATATAACACAAGATGTAATAAATAATTCTCCAATTAATAGCGGAGATTTTATACTTGGCTTGAGCTCAGAAGGCTCTTTTAATTTTGCAGAAAAATATATTTTCTTTGTTATTAGAGGAACATTTGAAAACGTTATATATCGTGCGAGAATCGACGAAGAGGTTGGTCAGTGGTTTAATTTTTCTATAGTAAATACAGGGGGGACAATAAATTTATATATAAACGGATCTCTTAAAATATTATATTCGGAAAATAATGTAGGGTCATGGAACAAAGTTGAAAATTTTATAATAGGATCTTCCGAAGAAAATGAAAGTTATTGCATAGATTTAAAAGTTCAAAGTGATGAAGAGTTTTCTAATGTTCCGGATAAGTTTTTAGATGTAAGTTTAAACAATAAAGAAATACTTAAATCTAATGACTTTCAGCCTTTTGTAGATGATGATATTCAGGAACTAGTAAATCCTAAACATATTCAGTCAAACGAATTTGAAACAATATTTGGAAGGTCAAGCATTTATTTTAACAACCACATTAGAGAAGTTGACGGGGGGCAAGATATCGCCGTATCTTCTTTTTTGAATATACCTGATTATAAATTTCCTGAAAACGATTTTTCAATAGATTTTTGGATAAATCCTGAATCTTGGTATGGTGAGCCAGTGCTCATTAAATCAAGCAGAATAACACTGCATAAGAAAAATGAATCGGAAAATATATTAGTTTTAAGTGATAATTTATTTAACGAAATAATTATTGATAATATAGAAGTTCCTGAAATTAGTTCATGGTCTCATATATTAATAACATATTATGATTTTGATATAAAAATATACATCAATGGATTAATAAAGGGGCAGTTTTTAAATAGTAATATTCGGTTTGATAATTTAGAAGAAATATTTGGGGGCATAAGTGCACCAAACAAATTACCGGAAGGTGATGATTCCGCAAGTGCTATCGAGGAAATAATGTTAGGGTTTAAGGGTTATATGCAGTCCTTTACTATTACAAAAGGGGTCAGAAATTTATTTAAAAGTAATTTTACACCAATAAAAACTCCAGAAAGTGTTGAGTGTGTTGATGATTTAGAGGATGAGAAAGTTTTTACAGGAAACATACAAGACTTGAGACTCTGTAAAGGCGTGGGTATTTATAAAAACAACTACTTAATAAATCAACAACCTTTAAAAAACTGCATTACCCAACCTGAAGAAAATGCGGATTGTTCAAAAGTGGTCTTGCATTTACAAAACGAAATTGTACCAATTAAAACGTTATCAAATAGAGGCAGTTATTCGATAACCTCAATTGAGAGCTTGTCTAATGGAGATGTTTTAGCGGCATCACAAGAAAAATTCGGATCAACATTATTAATAAGCTTAAATAATGGAAATAGTTGGAAAGAAATTCAGAGCTTTGGTCAATATGACTCAATTAGCCATATAAAAGAAATCGAATTTAATTCAGAAAAATTTGTTTTGTTGGGGTTTGGGAAATCATCAGGTGATGCAGATATATATAAAATACAATTCAATAATGGTTCAGAAATTTCATCAATAAAACCGGTATACAATAGCTCTTTTAGCAAAGGGGAGGCTGATACAGTTACGCATATCAATCAATTATCAAATGGAGATATTGTTGCAGGATTAAGCTTTAAGGAAAAACCTGCCGGATTTACAAATTATGACTTAATGATATTTTCTACGGATGGAGGGGAGACTTGGAGTAAGCATTCACAGTTTTCATTTTTAATAGATTCTGATGTAAATAAAATAAATAAAATTATAGAAATTGATATAAATGGATCTAAGGAAATGATAGTAGCTCAAGGTGGATCTGAAGCAGAAATTCATACACTAGATATTTCCGGAAATGGAATTTATCAAAACAAGCAGAAATTTTTTAGAACATCAAAAAACACTGAAATACACGACATAATTAATTATAAGGAAGGTTTTATATTTGCGGTAAATAAAGATTTAATTACAAACGAAATTAATTTAAGGGAAGTTTTTGTGTCTGAAGATTCCCAGAAAAAAACAAGGTCTGTGGCTAAAATTTTTGCGAATAGCATAAACAAAATGACAACCAAAGATGGTTATGTATTTATATGTTCGGAGGATGGTGAGGCCAACTTATATGTAAACGAATCAAAATATGATATAAAAAAATTCCACAAAATAGTAAACACTGAAAGTTATACAAAAATTAAAAGCTTGCAGGCATTAAAAGACACAGTATTACTTGGGTTCGGGGATAAAGAAAACCAAGGAAATATTGAATTAATTAAAATTTCAGATCTAGAAATAAAAGACAAGAGTGGTAATAATCATAAACTGATTAATACAGGAAAGGTTACACAAGTACCTTTTGGAGATGAGGAGTGGCCCCCATTTGGGTGGAAAGAAGAACAGGGGGGAACTTTTAGCTTTGATGGTAAAAGCGACTTTTTATATAGCGAAGATTCTTATAGTGAGGATTGGAACTTAAGTGATCAAGATTTCACTATAGATGGATGGTTTAGTGTGAGTCGAATACCATCTGAAGATTCTCCGGGAATGGGAATATTAGCTAGAAGTAATATGGATTCAGCATATTTTGACTGGAAATTAGTTATACAGGGTCAGACTTTATCTTTTCAATGGATTGAAGAGCAAAATAAGTCTTTACAAACATTGAGTATAATGTCAAAGACAAGCGACTTAAAAATTGAAAAAGATAAGTTTTACCATTTTGCGATAAGTAGGAAAAATGATAAAATAAAAACATTTATAAATGGAATATTGTCCTCAACAAAAAACATAAACGAGATATCAAATTCATCTAAGGGTTTAACTGTTGGTAGAGATCCAAGTCGAGAATCTAGTGTGGACAACTCTATATTGGAGGAAGTGTTTAAAACTTGGCATAGAACTAGGGAGGGACAAAATCATGTAACTTCACCTAAAGAGTTTTACCCGAAGGGGGTTGGAGCCAAATGGCCTGCAAATCAGTGGATATGGGATTCAGAATTAGGCTCTCCAGTTCAACCAAATAATGATTCTCCGTCATCTTTTTTATTGCCTGATGAAGAATGGAGTTCAGAGTATATACACAATGCGGTATTAACGTCCGACAAATATCCAGGAAATCAAGATGATGATGCGTTGTTTTTAGTTGGAGCATATGTATATAGATTTAATGATAGTTTAAATAAATACGAATGGAAAGCATTAACGGCTGTTAGATGTGGCTATCAAGAAGGGCTTCCACCCTTTGGCCCATGGAGTGTGGCCCTATCAGATTGGGATACTATTGGTCCGTGGCATAGTAATCGTTCTTCTGAAACTTATTGGCCAGATAGTGGAGATAAATTTAGGCGGACTGATAGTCCTTTGTTTATACCTAAAGGTTGGTATACATGTCTTGGCTGCGACGGATGGAGTGGAAAAACCACAGCAGTGCAGGCAGAAAGAAAAGGAGACATAATAACTTTTATGACTTCCGCCACGCAGCCAAAATCAGCCAATGCTCATAGAATGAAAGATCATGAATTATTGGAAGAAACAACAATAACAATAGATTTAAATAGCGACCCAAGACTTCATGATTTTCTTGGGGATACTGGATATGGATTTGGAAATGCCAGTCAGGCAGGAAGCTTTTTTAGGGATTCTGCTGTATTCAAGAAAAATGCAGATTTCGAAGGAAAAATACAAGATTTAAGAATAATAAAAGGGCATAGTGTTTACAGTGGTCCATTTCTAAATCAATTCGTACCAAAGCATTCATTGCAATGTAAGGAAATTCCATGTCCAGAGTTTCACCTACAAAGTCAAAACGGACATGGGGATAGTGAGTTCTTAGATTTTAGTAATACATCTTATAGTGTTCAAGGTAAAAATAATATAATTCATTCTACAGGCGAATTAATATTCGACTCTCAGTCCACAATTGAATTCAATGGTGTAGACCAGTTTTTAGAAATTGAGCCAGTGTTCGCCAAATTAGAGGGTAACCCTTTTACATTTGAAGTATGGATACATCCCAAAAGCAATGAAAATAATAATTATATTATTGCAACTACATCAATAACTGGTGTAGATGATGAGTCGTGCGATGGAGAAACTTCATTTTGGGGAATGTATAGAAACACAGGAGAGGAAATAGTTTTCTTTCATAGAGATGAGGGTAATACATACACTACAACAAAGAAAGCTCCCATAAATCAATGGACTCATATAGGACTTCAATACGAAGGAAATATTGGGGTAGGAGATCACTATCTAGAGGGGTACTCATTATATATTAGTGGAGAGAAAGACATAAGTTGGGGATCTTATAAACAAAGAGATAATTCTGATGGTGGCTGCATTAATAATCCAAATGGATTTTATAACTTTAGTTCAAACGGTCTGAGTGAGGTTGATTTTGAGGTAATAGGTGTTAATGGGTCTTCTGTGGATGGTATGTTTTCTGGCTACATGCAGGACATAAGAATTACCAAGGGAGATAAAATTCATCCTTCAAATTTTATACACACATCATTACTGGATTTAAAAAGCTGCTCTGATATATGTCCTGAATTTCATTTGCAAAGTAACGATGCTGATGGCTCAAGAATGTTTAAAGATATAAGTCATGTAGAAATACCAATAACCGTAGGAGAATCTATAGAGCATGAGCATCAATCTAATTTTACAGATTTTGGATCATCTTCAATAAGAATTTCTAATGATCAATGGGAAACTGGTATACTACAAGGCTTAAAGACGGAAAGTATTCATTATGAGAATGAAAACATGACTGTTGAGTTTTGGGCTAATATTAAAGAATTACCCGAAAGTGATGGAGAAGCTTACATTCTTGATCACGGAGATAATAATATGAAATTCTTGGTTAGGGGAGTTAACCATCCTAAGGGGGGAGGTTTATATTTTTATCTGAATCAAGAAGGGCTTAGCGAAATAAATATGGAAATAGTACCACATGAAGATATTGTGTTGGGTCAATGGAATCATTACGCTATAACAAGAAAAGATAGAACATTTAACTCTTATCTTGATGGAAGTTTTATTAATGAACTTAATAGTAATAATTATTTACATATAAGTAATTCGTTAACGATAGGACAAAAAGAGGATTTAAATTACAATAAAAATACAGTTTTTGATGGTTATCTTCAGGATGTAAGGATAATGAAACATGAGGCTATATACGAAAAAGGAATTACTTACGATATAGATAAGAAAATTAAAGAAAAAGGAGGATGCTTTTATGTAGTTCCTACACCTTCAATTACACCCACTCCATCAATTACACCTACACATACTCCTACTATAACCGCAACAAATACAGTGACTCCAAGTTACACAATTACACCTACATTCACTCCGACCTTAACTCAGACTCCAACCAATACGGTTACACCAACAATTACTCCAACCAATACGGTTACACCAACAATTACTCCAACCAATACGGTTACCCCAACTATAACGCCAACTACAACGGTTACACCAACTATAACGCCAACTACAACAAATACGGTAACACAAACTGTAACAAACACACCAACAAATACATTCACACAAACTAATACAACAACTCCAACGCTAACACCAACTATCACTCAAACTGTTACTGTTACTCCAAGTAGTACAATCACTCCAACGCTAACACAAACTATCACTCAAACTGTTACTATTACCCCAAGTAGTACAATCACTCCAACGCTAACACAAACTATCACTCAAACTGTTACTGTTACTCCAAGTAGCACGATTACTCCCACACTAACACCAACTAACACCCAAACAGTTACCCTTACTACAACTCAAAGTACTACCCCAACCTTTACTCCTACAATCACCCCAACAAACACAATAACCCCCACAAATACACCTACACACACAATTACCCCAACCATTACTCCCACGAATTTACCTATATATAATTTTATACATTTTGAAGAAGGTTATACATTTGCAAGTGAGGGGGAAATAGCTAAAATTAATGTTATTAAAGATCATCCATTTTTAGGAGAAGTGTTTGTTGATTACGAAACTTATTTCAAAAACTCAGCTAAAAAAGATGTTGATTATCAACATACAACGGGGACGCTTCATTTTACTGAATTACAAAATAAGCTAACAATAGAAGTCCCACTTATACCACTGCCCGCTGAATATACTGAAGAAGAAACTGAATTTTTTCACTTAAAGCTTTACAATGCAAGGGGAGGGCAAAGAAAAGCTAAAGTTAAGGGGATTAATCCACACACAATATTTATTAAGGAATCAGCTAGCCCTAAAGTAATTAATGTAGAGTTTCAAAAAAGCCCAACATATATTATGGAGGGTTTATCTACTAATGTAAAGATTTTTAGAGATGTTTATATGCAGGATGCTTTTGTAGGAGAATTTAAGGTGCAATATGAAATAGGCCATTATGATTCAATAACAAACGAACTCGATCTTTTGTATGATGCTGGGGTGATAAGTTTTGAAGAAGATCAAATAGAGGGATTGATACCCGTAGAAACCTACGAAGATGGAATGATAGAAGGTTCTGAGTATGTTGCAATCAAAATTAGTTTACTGCACGAAAGTAATGTCATAGGCGAGATTATAGGGCAAAACCCTTATTACGTTTTAATAACAAATGAGTTTCCAAGCCCGACACCAGTACCCACTTTATCAATTACCCCAACAAAAACACCCACAGATACACCTTCGGCTCCACCCACTCAAACGGTTACCCCTTCTAATACAATAACCCCAACTGTTACACCATCCAATAGTGTGACTCCGACTGTTACAGTGTCCAATAGTGTGACTCCCAGCAACACGGTGACTCCAACTGTTACAAGCACAACTTCAGTAACACCAACACTAACACCCACACTGCCTTGTCGGCCAATTGATACATCTAAAACACAAGGTGTACAAGCTCATGAGCCGATTGTATATAGTTATAATTTTAATCAACCCATACTGGGAAGCATTAATTTTGAATACGATATATCAAAAGAAGGTTATAGAAACATACAGGGAAACATAGGAGATCAAGTAGGAAATTTGGTTGGAGAGCCGATTAATTTGTTTGATTTGGATGATACTACTTTCTATGGAGTGCATAATATTCCTAGCTCATCTAGCAATAACGATCCGTACAAAATAATTTTAGCGGTTACATTTGCAGAAAGAATAAAAGATATTAGCCGAATTAAATGGAAATATATGATTAGTGATACTTTTGGCGGTACTGGAAAAATACAGTTTTGGGTAAGAGATGCTAAAACTAAAGTATGGGCAATGTTACTTAGTAAAGATGTAAAGAATGCTATCAATAGTATTGCAACTGAGAACCTTCATATTTCTGAAGTAAATTTAGATGCTATTAAAATGGTTTGGGAAAATAATCATGAGCGTTCTACGAATAGCCCAATATTTCACAATTATGGAGTAGAATTTTTGAAATCTTCTGATTCACTATTAATAGAAGGAGAAGCAGGTTTAAATACATGGACTCATCGCTTTCCAACAATTTATCTTGATAAGCCTAGTACAGTTGGAATGTTGGTAGAAGCAAAAAGAAAAACAGAAAAAAACGAAGACTTAAATGAAACTTATGATACTGCTCTTCAGGCTGTTCAAATGGAATATAAACCCAAAGATCTGGATTTGCGTAACGAAAGCGGCACAATGAGGCGTTGGGTTTCTAGGCGCATTATAGGCACACAAATTCTTGATAATATTGCGAATCAAACATTTCAATACAATGATAGACGGATGGAAATGAAACCCGATTATAATTCTATGGGTTATAATTTAGATGTTTATCCAAAATCGATAACGATTGAAAATTTAACACGATTATTTGACCATGATGATGAGGAAATATTCAACTATTTAAAGGTTCCGGCAGATCAAAGTGCTGATCAAATGAAATCTGAAATTGTATTTCATCTTTATAAGCCTATTGACGGAATATCTAAAATAAATTTAGTTCAGATGCCTTTTGAATTTTTACCAGGCTTAGCTGAAGGAGTGCCGGGTTTTCCTGATAATCATCAAACGATGAGTTTTTATGATGAAACTACAAAAGATTGGATTGTAATTAACACAATACAAATGGAGTATATTCACGAATGGAAAGGCGGAGGTGACATTTATGTTCATCCAGCGAGTGAATTTGTGATCCCAAATATAACGATAGATGAAACATGGGGAGACAAGATTGAACAACTTGGAAAATGGGATTCACGTTTAGAAAATGCAAAAATTTCAAAAATTAAAATATCCCAAAAAGTTGACCCGTTATCTATGGGTTGGTGGGATTGGTATGGATATGACCCAAAATTTCATCATGGCGGGCTGGGTTCTGCTGTTAGACTATCGAATGGGCTATTCGAAAAAGATGGATTGTATGAAGAGTTTCCTGATTGGTTTAGGGAGGCGCACCGGACCCTTAGCGAAATAAGTACAATACGGTCCGCTTCACTATATATATATAAAATATTACTTTGGAGTAAGGGCGAACCTATTAATATTTTAATCGATGATTCATACACAAAAAAATCACCTAGCTCTAGGATGTGTTTAGATCTAGAAACTAGTGAGTTCTTGAATGAACCCATAGAGCAATGCCAATTAATTACGCAAAATCCGCTTGAAGAGCATCAATGGGATGTTATTCATAAAGAGTTAATACCAGTAGAGCATTTTAATGAAGATACAAGTTCTAGAAAATTTACTAATAAAAAATTAAGTATAAAAATAAATGAAAATATTTACGAAGAAGAAATTAGGGTAAAATTTTTTAATACCGAAATGGAATTAGAGTCTTACACTCATAAGCAAGGGCAACCATTGATTATAGAGAGAGAAAAGGCTTGTATAGTATATAATGTGTCACAAACAGTTACTCCCACATTAACCATAACTCCTACGATATCCAGTACTATAACACCAAGTAATACATTAACACCTACGGTAACACCAAGTAACACATTAACGCCTACGGTAACACCAAGTAACACATTAACGCCTACGGTAACACCAAGTAACACATTAACGCCTACGGTAACA
>ERZ1046876.829-NODE-829-length-22056-cov-5.056861_pt1 | contig 22056 bp, 20 predicted proteins | sample MGYA00383094_ERZ1046876 | MGnify/ENA primary metagenome ERZ1046876 (study PRJEB29581, sample SAMEA5548364) | metagenome | biome: marine; feature: coastal; material: water | depth 50 m | study: Short-term variability in the microbial, nano- and picoplankton...
TTTCAATCCATCGGGCGGGCGCCGCTTTGGGGATTATACGGCTGACAATATTGGCAGCCCTTTTGCGATCGTTTTAGACGGCGAAGTGATCAGTGCGCCAACGATCCAAAGTCACATATCCGGAGGCTCTGGGATTATCACGGGTAATTTTTCCGTTGAAGAAAGCACCAATTTGGCGGTGCTATTACGGGCAGGCGCGCTGCCCGCAGGGTTGGAGTTTTTAGAGGAACGCACGATTGGGCCCGAGCTTGGCGCCGATAGTATTCGTGCTGGTAAAATCGCCTGTATCGTTGCGTTTGCGGCTGTACTGGTCTTCATGGTTCTCAGCTATGGGCTGTTCGGCTTATTCGCCAATGTGGCCTTGATCGTGAATGTGGGGCTGATTTTCGGACTTCTTAGCCTGGTCGGCGCAACGCTGACCTTACCCGGGATTGCGGGTATCGTGCTGACCATTGGGATGGCGGTAGATGCGAATGTTTTGATCTTTGAGCGCATCCGCGAAGAACTTGTATCGGCCAAAGGCCCCGCGCGTGCGATTGAATTGGGCTATGAAAAAGCCCTGAGCGCCATCATTGATGCCAATATTACAACCTTTATCACAGCGGTCATTTTGTTCGTGATGGGATCGGGTCCGGTACGTGGCTTCTCAATCACGCTTGGCTTGGGTATTTTGACCTCTGTCTTCACCGCAATCTTCGTGACCCGCCTATTGGTGGTGATGTGGTTTGAGCGGCGTCGACCCAGAACATTGGAGGTGTAAAAATGCGCCTAAGACTCGTTGCTAAAAATACAAATTGGGATTTTTTCGGGAAAACCAAAATGTCGCTGGCGGTGTCCGCGATCTTACTGATTGTTTCTTTGGTCTCTTTCTTGATGCAAGGATTGAATTTCGGGATCGATTTTCGTGGTGGCACAACGATCCGGACCCAAAGCGCGCAAATGGTAGATGTTGCGGCCTACCGCTCTGCCCTGGGACAATTGAACCTGGGCGATGTTACCATCTCTGAAGTTTATGATCCCAGTTTCCAAGATGATCAAAATGTGGCGATGATCCGCATCCAAGCCCAAGATGGCGAAGAATCCGTGTCTGCCGATATCATTCAAAATGCCTTGGCAGCGTTGCAAGGCGAAGCGCCTGATATTGCGTTTGTTTCGGTTGAAAGCGTGGGGCCAAAAGTGTCGGGTGAGCTGGTTCAAACAGCCGCTTTGGCAGTGATTTTAGCAATCGTGGCGGTGTTGATTTATATTTGGTTGCGCTTTGAGTGGCAGTTTGCGCTGGGCGCTGTTGCGGCGTTGGTGCATGATGTGTTGCTCACGATAGGGGTATTTTCGGTGGTTCAGATCAAGTTTGATTTGGCGATTATTGCGGCGTTGCTCACCATTGTTGGATATTCACTGAATGATACGGTGGTGGTGTTTGACCGCGTGCGCGAGAACCTGCGTAAATATAAGAAAAAAGTTCTGCAAGACGTTTTAAACCTGTCTATAAATGAAACGCTGAGCCGTACATTGATGACCTCTGTCACAACTTTGCTAGCGCTGATCGCGCTTTTTGTGTTGGGCGGAGATGTCATCCGTGGGTTTGTTTTTGCGATGATCTGGGGCGTTTTGGTGGGCACTTACAGCTCGGTATTCGTGGCCTCTGTGATGCTGTTGCGCCTTGGGGTAAAGCGCGATTGGTCTAAACCCAATGCCGAAGCAGGGACACAGGTGCCCCAATAATGCTGTCCGCCGGGCTCGCCGAGGCGGTCGCGTTAGATGGGTTGATATGGCTGGTCTTGGCCGCGTTTCTGGCAGGTTTGATCCGTGGCTTTTCAGGGTTTGGTTCTGCGATGGTTTTTCTTCCGGTTGCAGGGCAATTTGTATCACCGATCTGGGCGCTCTCGATTTTGGCGGTGATGGATTTATTCGGGCCTTTGCCCTTATTGCGCGCCGCGAGCAAGAAGGTGGTGCGCGCCGATCTATTTCGCTTGATCTCAGCAATGCTGCTTGTGCTGCCGCTGGCGCTTTGGGTGCTCAGCCGCAGCGAGCCAATTTTATTTCGTTATCTGGTCTCGGGCTTGACACTTGCCTTATTGGCTTTGCTTTTAAGTGGGCTGCGTTTGCCTGCTAACCTGCCCAAGCAGCTATTATATATGGTGGGAGCTATTTCTGGCGCGACGGGGGGATTGGCAGGGCTGCCTGGCCCGCCGGTGATTTTTTATTTTATGGCCAGCCCTTATGCGGCGGATCGCGTGCGGGCCAATACGTTGATTTATCTATTCTCGTTTGATGTTTTAATCTTGATGGTGATGATTTTGGGCGCATATCTGCAGTTTGTTCCAATTCTCATCGGGCTGATGCTGGCCGCGCCCATCGCTTTGGGCAATTTGGCAGGAGCCAAGATTTTCAATCCCGAATACGAAAAGCCCTATCGCATCATAGCCTTTTGTCTGATCGCATTTTCTGCCATACATAGCATGCCAGTTTGGGAATAGGGGCGCGCCATGCGGTTAAATGAAATCAGTTATAATGATGCCAGCCCGATTGATGGGTATGGGCCGGGCTTTTTTCGCGTTGGCGGCAAGGTGCACCATGATGCGCTTTTGCTCAGTGGCGCGGGCACCAGCGCTTGGGCTGGTTTCGAAGATGTGGTTCAAATTCTATCACTGGCGGGTCAAATAGACGTGCTGCTTGTTGGGACAGGGGCAGAAATTTCTTATATCCCTGCCGATTTTCGCAGGCCCTTGGAAGAGGTTGGCATTGGGGTTGAAGTGATGAGCAGCCCGTCGGCCTGCCGGACATATAATATTTTATTGTCCGAGGGGCGCCGCATTGCGGCCGCGCTTTTGCCCGTGGATAAGGCCGATCAAGCCGCTGATCAGATTTAAGCGCCATGGCGGTGTTGGATAATCCTATTTTGCAAGTAGAAGATGTCAGCGTGGCGCGTGGTGGTCAGCTATTGTTGAAACATATAGCCTTTGCCGTTCAGCCGGGCGCCGCCTTAATTTTAAAAGCGCCAAACGGCTTTGGAAAAACAACTTTGTTGCGCGCCCTTGCTGGTTTGCAGCCGGTGCTGTCAGGGCAGGTGCATTTGGATCCCGACACAGCTGTTTACGCCGGACATACGGATGGTTTGAAGCCCACATTATCGGTTGCGGAAAACCTACGCTTTTGGGCAGATATTTTTGGAACGCAGACGATCACGGATAGCCTGAGGCTTTTCGGATTAGAGGCGCTGCAGACGCGCCTTGCAGGCAGTTTATCCGCGGGGCAGAAACGCCGCCTTGGGCTGTCACGCCTGTGGCTTGCCAAAAGGCGCGTGTGGTTATTAGACGAGCCGACCGTTTCGTTGGATCAACAGGCGGTGGGGCAATTTGCGGCTATGGTTGGCGCGCATCTTCAGGCAGGGGGCGCGGCAGTTATTGCCACGCATATCGATCTGGGCTTGGATGCGCGGGCGCAAATCTTGGATTTGGCACAGTTCAAGGCCAAGGGCGCAGCGCTGGAACGCGCAGATGAGGCTTTTTTATGAAGGCTCTTTTGCTGCGGGACCTTAGGCTATCAATCCGAGCCGGGGGCGGTTTCGGGCTTGGTTTGGCGTTTTTCTTAATTTTGATTCTATTGGTTGCCTTTGGGCTTGGGCCAAATCCGGCATTGCTGTCGCAAGCGGCAGCCGGATTGTTGTGGCTTGGGGCTTTATTGGCCTGCTTGCTGTCGCTCGATCGCATCTTTGCTTTGGATTTTGAAGATGGGTCTTTGGATTTACTGGCAACCGCACCCATTCCCTTAGAGGCCGTTGCAGCTGTTAAAGCCCTGGCGCATTGGCTGACCACCGGCTTGCCACTGGCGTTCATTGCGCCCCTGCTTGGTTTGATGTTGGATCTGCCGGTTGCAGGGTTTCCCTGGTTGATGGGCTCTTTGCTGCTGGGCACGCCCGCGCTCAGTATCATCGGCACCTTTGGCGCAGCATTGACCGTAGGGTTGAAACGCGGCGGGCTGCTCTTGTCACTTTTGGTTTTACCGCTTTACGTCCCGACGTTGATTTTTGGCGCAGAGGTGGCGCGGCGCGGGGTAGAGGGCCTTCCGCTTGCCACGCCAGCGCTGCTGCTCGCGGGTATTTCATTGGTCTCGATGGCATTATTACCGATCGCGGCGGCGGCGTGTTTGCGTATCAATCTGCGCTAATCACAAGCTGTTTATCGGCAGCTTGCCACGCCGCGTTGCGTGGGCAGGCTGCCCGGCAGGCTTGGAAGGCCCGGCAGGCTTTGCAAGCCCGATTGACCTGCTTGACCTAGCTACTCCATTTGCGCTGTTGGGGTAGAGCGGGAAATTGCTTCTTCTTCTGCGTTCATTTCTGCTTCAATCGATTCAAAAAGCGGCGTGCTCATATAGCGCTCGCCGGTATCTGGCAGCATGCATAAAATCACCGATCCCGCTTTGGCGCTTTGGGCAATTTGCATCGTGATGGCGAAGGTCGAGCCGCCTGAAATACCCGTAAGAATTCCTTCCTGTTTGGCAAGTTTTTGTGCCCAGGCAACCCCGTCAGCGCCATTCACGGGCAACAATTGGTCATATGATTTTTTATCAATGGTTTCTTGCAGAACAAGTGGAATGAAATCGGGGGTCCAGCCTTGAATGGGATGGGGCTCCCAGGCGGGATGGCCGCTTTGTGGCGCGCCATTTGCGTGCCGCTCTTGCGCGATATTGCTGGCCAGTAAGGCGGCATTTGCCGGCTCGGTTAAGATAATCTTGGTTTTGGGCCTGGCGGATCTCAAGCCGCGCGCCACGCCCGAAACCGTGCCACCCGTGCCATAGCCCGTTACGAAATAATCCAGCCGCTCATTTTCAAAATCAGCGATGATTTCGCGGGCGGTGGTGTGCTCGTGAATATCGGCGTTGGCCTTGGTTTCAAATTGCTGCGCTAAGAACCAGCCATTGGCTTTGGCCAACTCTGCGGCTTTATTATACATGCCCATGGCTTTTTGTGCTCGCGGTGTCAGCACCACTTTTGCACCTAGCATGCGCATCAGTTTGCGTCGCTCAATTGAAAAGCTATCGGCCATGATAACCACCAAAGGATATCCCTTTTGGGCGCAGGCCATCGCAAGGCCGATGCCTGTATTGCCGCTGCTGGCCTCTACCACTGTTTGCCCTGGTTGCAACCGGCCTTCGCGTTCTGCAGCTTCCAATATATTCACCGCCAAACGGTCTTTTACCGATCCTGCCGGGTTAAAAAATTCGGCTTTTACGTAAATTGTAACGCCCTCGGGCGCCAAATTATTGATGCGAATGCAAGGTGTGTTGCCGATCGTGTCCAGAACAGAACCATATAGCTGGCCGCGACCATTTGTACTGCGGATTGTCATGTTATTTCCTTTTTTCCCTAGGCTATTCTGCGCCGGTGAAGTTGACAACATGAATAGTTTTGCGGGCTTGCAAAAGAAACAGCGCTGCTGAAATATTCCGCTTTGATGCGCCATCAGATATTCATATTGGGGTCTGGCAGCGGGTTTGAAATTATCTTAAGGTTTCTCAGGCCGCTAACGCCAAGAAACAGAAACCGTCGGCTTGTGCCGGCGTCACAGGGATAAAGCCCGCCGTGATAGGATGGAAATAAAATGTCACTTTGGGAATATGCGAACCCCGTAAAATTTTTGGGTGTCTCAACGCGAATACTGCCATTTATTGCGATTGGGGCCGCGGCCTGTTTGAGCATTGGGCTGGTATGGGGGTTTTTCTTCACGCCGGATGATTATCGCCAAGGCTCGACGGTTAAGATAATTTATTTGCACGTACCCTCTGCCTTGATGGCGATTAACGCGTGGTTCATGATGCTTGTGGCCTCGTTGATTTGGTTGATCCGGCGTCATCATGTAAGCGCTTTGGCCGCCAAAGCGGCAGCGCCGGTGGGCGTGGCGATGACGTTGATCGCCTTATTCACCGGTGCAATCTGGGGCCAGCCGATGTGGGGCACGTATTGGGCTTGGGATCCGCGGCTCACCTCGTTTTTAACCTTATTCCTGTTTTACCTTGGCTATATGGCGCTGTGGCGGGCGATTGAACGCCCGGATACCGCGGCTGATCTGACCTCTGTTTTGTGTATTGTGGGATCCGTCTTCGCGGTTTTAAGCCGATATGCGGTTAATTTTTGGAGCCAAGGATTGCACCAAGGGGCGTCTTTGTCATTGGATAAAGAAGAGCATGTCTCGGATGTATTTTACCAACCTTTGCTGTTTTCAATCGCGGGGTTTGTTCTGCTGTTTTTGGCCTTGGTGTTGGTGGGCACGCGCACGGAAATTCGATTGCGTCGGGCGCAAGCCCTGCGCGCGCGACAGGAGGCAGCATGATGCCAGAGCTTGGAAAATATGCAGCGGCAGTGTTATCTGCCTATGGGGTGTCTTTGGGTATATTGGCGCTTTTGATCTTTGGAATATTGCGCAGAAATACGCGTGCTTTGGCCGAGTTAGAGGCCGCTGAAAGTCAGCGCGATGGGTAAAACCCCTTGGTTGCTGTTTCTGCCGCCGCTGATTTTCTTAGGATTGGCGCTGCTGTTTTACACCGGAATGCAGCGAGAAGACCCGAACCGCTTGCTTTCGACGTTGATTGGCCAAGCTGCGCCGCCAATCACGCCTGCGCGCTTATCGAATTTTCCAGAATTTGAACAAAGCCAGCTGGTTTCAGGTGGCGTAACCTTGGTGAATTTCTGGGCCAGTTGGTGCCCGCCTTGCCGCGCCGAACACCCCAAACTGCTGGAAATGGCGGGGGCCGGTATGCCAATAATAGGGGTGAATTTCAAGGATGACGCTGGGAATGCAGCCGCGTATCTGGCCAAGGACGGTAATCCGTTCCGCGCGGTTGCCTTTGATCCTGCGGGGCGCACTGCGATAGATTGGGGGGTCACCGCGCCGCCAGAAACTTTTATTTTGGATGCAAAAGGCACAGTGCTGTTCCGCTTTGCAGGGCCTTTGGTCGGAAGCGATTATGCGCAGCGGTTTGTGCCCGCCTTGCAGCAGGCGCTGGGTCAATAAGCCAGTTTGCGCCAAAGCGGCCGACTTCGTAGGCAAAGTAAAAGAGGCTGGTCTTGCGCGCTGTCATTAGTGATTATTGCAAGGAAAACCCGCGGCAGCGCTAAAGGCCCCGCCGCGGACAAAATTTAAGCGGCTTTCGCCAAGTTTCTCAGAACGTAATGCAGCACGCCGCCATGCTCGATATATTCCACTTCAATCGCGGTATCGATCCGGCATTTCAACGAAATTTCTTTCACGCTGCCATCCGCGAAGGTGATATGGCAGGGTAATTCCTGCAAGGGTTCAACGCTGTCCAATCCTGTGATTGTAACGGTTTCTTCGCCGGTTAAGCCCAGCGATTTGCGCGTGTCTCCGTTGGTGAACTCTAAAGGAATAACGCCCATACCAACCAGGTTTGAGCGGTGAATACGCTCAAAGCTTTCCGCAATCACGGCTTTTACGCCGAGCAGGGCCGTGCCTTTTGCCGCCCAGTCGCGGCTTGATCCTGCGCCATATTGTTCACCGCCAAACACCACCAGCGGGGTTTCGTTATTTTGATATTCCATCGCAGCATCAAAAATAGCGCTTTTCTCACCATCGGGGCCTTTGGTATATCCGCCCTCAACCCCATCAAGCATTTCATTCTTGATCCGGATATTGGCAAATGTGCCGCGCATCATGATTTCATGATTGCCCCGGCGCGAGCCATAGCTGTTGAATTCGCGCACGGGCACCTGCCGCTCGATCAGGTATTGACCGGCGGGGGTGGTGTCTTTGAACGAGCCCGCCGGACTGATGTGATCGGTGGTGATCATATCGCCCAAAATTGCAAGCACTTTGGCGTTTTCAATATTCGTAATCACGCCTGGTTCCGGGCTCATGCCCTGAAAATAGGGCGGGTTCTGAACATAGGTTGAACTGGCGGGCCAATCATAGGTTTGGCTTTGCGTCGTATCTACGCCCTGCCATTTTTCATCGCCCTTGAACACATCTGCATATTTGGATTGGAAGGCCTCACGCGTGACCGTGCGCTCGACCAGCTCTGCAACTTCTTGCGAGCTTGGCCAGATATCTTTCAAAAAGACGTCTTGGCCATTTTTATCTTGCCCCAAAGGCTCGCTTGATAAATCGATATCCATCGTGCCGGCCAGCGCATAGGCGACCACAAGCGGCGGTGAGGCCAAGTAATTGGCGCGCACATCTGGCGAAATACGCCCCTCAAAATTTCGGTTTCCTGAGAGGACCGCGGTTGCAACCAGATCCCCTTCGGCAATGGCTTGGCTGATTTCAGGCTGCAAGGGGCCTGAATTGCCGATGCAGGTGGCGCAGCCATAGCCCACCAAGTTAAACCCAACTGCATCCAGATCTTTTTGCAGATCTGCCGCTTCCAGATAGGCGCTCACGACTTGCGATCCAGGCGCGAGCGATGTTTTCACCCAAGGCTTGCGATTCAGCCCCAAAGCCGCCGCTTTGCGGGCCACCAATCCTGCTCCGATCATCACGTAAGGATTGGAGGTGTTGGTGCAAGAGGTGATTGAGGCAATAACCACTTTACCAGAGCGCATGGTATAATCTTCGCCCTCAACGGCAATCTTTTTATCCATCGGGCGCTGGAACGTGTCTTTCATTTCAGAGCTAAAGGCGGCTTTTGCCGCGTTCAGCGCCACAAAATCTTGTGGGCGTTTGGGCCCTGAAATGGCGGGCACAATCGTGCCCATATCCAAATGCAACGTATCGGTATAAATCGGTGCGTATTCCGCGTCGCGCCAAAACCCGTTTTCCTTTGCATAGGCTTCCACTAAAGCAATACGATCCTCATCGCGCCCGGTATTGCGCAGGTAGCGTAAAGTTTCGTCATCGATGGGGAAGAAGCCGCAGGTGGCGCCATATTCTGGTGCCATATTGGCAATCGTTGCCCGATCCGCCAGCGGCAGGCGATTTAGGCCCTCGCCATAAAACTCAACAAATTTGCCAACCACGCCTTTCGCACGCAGCAATTCCACCACTTTTAGAACCAAATCAGTGCCTGTTGTACCTTCCAGCATGGCCCCGGTTAATTCAAATCCAACCACTTCGGGGATCAGCATCGAGACGGGCTGTCCCAGCATCGCCGCTTCGGCTTCGATACCGCCAACACCCCAGCCTAACACCGCCATGCCATTGACCATCGTGGTATGGCTATCCGTGCCCACCAATGTATCAGGATAGGCGACTTCATCACCGTTTTGGTCAGTATCACTCCAAACGGTTTGGGCCAGATATTCGAGGTTTACCTGATGGCAAATCCCCGTTCCGGGGGGAACAACGCGGAAATTGTTAAACGCGTTTTGGCCCCATTTCAAAAAGGTATAACGCTCCATATTGCGTTCATATTCGCGATCCACGTTCATTTGAAAGGCGCGGGGATTGCCAAATTCATCAATCATCACCGAATGGTCGATAACCAGATCAACTGGGTTCAGCGGATTAATTTTTTCTGCATCGCCGCCCAAAGCCACCAATCCATCGCGCATCGCGGCCAAATCGACAACGGCTGGAACACCGGTGAAATCCTGCATCAGAACGCGGGCCGGGCGATAGGCTATTTCGCGCGGGTTCTTACCACCATTCGCGCCCCATGTCGAAAAGGCTTTTATATCCTCTAGCGACACGGTTTTGCCATCCTCGAAGCGCAGCATGTTTTCCAACACAACTTTTAAAGCTGCGGGCAGTTTGGAAAATTGGCCCAAGCCGGCATTTTCGGCTGCCGGGATTGAGTAATAAGAGATTGATTTCCCGTTAATACTGAGTGTTTTGCGCGTTTTGGCAGTGTCATGTCCTACGACGATGGTCATTTCTTTCCCCTTCTGCGACGGTGTGGTCACTTTGCTGCCGTGCTTTTGACCCAAGTTTTACTTCTGTTCAAGGGGGCAAAAGATAGTTTGTATGCAATTGTGTACAAATTTAAACGCAAAGGTGATCCGCTGTTATCAAGTTTCAATGGTCAATTGATTTTATCTGCCGTATTTTGAGTGGGTGGAATTTGGAAAAGAGGGGCCTGCTTTGCGCGCAAGAGTGTTGAAATTCTGGCTTGGGATGTGGATGGCCTGCGCAGGTTTTGCGGTTGCACAGGATAGGCCAGCCGTTTTACTCGAGCTGTTTACTTCGCAAGGGTGTTCCTCTTGCCCTGCCGCCGATGCTTTGTTTCGCGATGTTCTTAGCAAACGTTCAGATCTATTAACGCTTTCATTGCATGTCGATTATTGGGATTATATCGGCTGGAAAGACAGTTTTGCCAAGCGCCAATTTACCACCAGACAAAAAACCTACGCGCAGCGCTCGGGGCGTAAATCGGTTTACACACCACAAGTGATTGTGAATGGTCAAGATCATGTTGTTGGTTCAAACGCAACGGCGATCAAGGATGCGGTCGCGCGGGCCGCGCAAAACCCCCGCCGCGCGGTGCTTACATTGGTTGAAGCGTCGCTTGCTATTACAGCGACGCTTAAAAGCAACGTGGATGGAACCGGCGGCCCGGTAGATGTGCTTGCATTTTATTATAAACCACAAGGAAAAGTTGCGATCCAAGCGGGCGAGAATGCTGGGCAGACGTTGACCTATTCAAATGTGGTGGTTGAGATCACGCCATTGGGTGTCTGGAACGGCAAAGGGGTATGGTCAAAAACCTTTCAACGGCGCACAGATACGCAAGTTGTCGTGGTGGCGCAGCAGGCAAATCACGGCGCTGTCTTAGCCGCGGCGCGGGCACGCTGACGGTCTGGCTTCCAGCGCCTGTGGATCCAAAACCATTGCTTGGGATCTTCTTCAATGCGCTTTTCCAAACGCTGCGTAATCTGTTGCATCATTTGCATGGGCGCATCTGGCGCGACGGGCTCTTCAAACACGATGTCAAAATCAACGCCATTGGCGCGCCGTATGCCAAAAAACGGTATCACCACAGCTTGGGCTTTTAACGCGATATCCGCCACGGACGTAACGGTTGGCGCGGGTTTTCCCAAAAACGGCAGGGGCGCACCGGCGCCATCGTAAATATCAAATAATAACACCGCCATGCCGCCTTGGCGGATGTGGCGCAGCAAGCCCAATGTGCCTTTGCGGCCTTGCTCGAATACCGGCCCTGATAAATCATGCATATTTTGGGCATAATGCTTGTTGAAATAAGGGTTGGCCATCGGTCGGTATAAGCCCCCAATTTGAAACCCCTGGGCGACCAAAGCTGCCCGCGGCGCTTCGAAATTTCCGTAATGGCCCGTGACAAAAAGAACCGGCGTGCCGCTGTCTTTTGCCGCAAGAGCCGCGGCAAATCCTGGACCGGTGATCTTGGCCTGTCCCAAGCGATTGCGAAGCGCAAGTATATCATAATTTTCGATAAATGTTCGCCCTGCATTATCGGCAGCGCCCCGCGCAATCTTCAGTTTTTCATCCGAAGGTTTATCCGGATATATGTAGTCCAAATTGGCCAAAGCCCGTTTTTGATAGCCTGTGAGGGGGGCCAGAACACGGCGCATAAACCACCCCATAAACTGCAATCGCGTTGCCAGAGGCAGGGTGCGTGCGCAGCGGATCAAGACCCGAATAGCCAAATCTGTTAGCCATTCGGCCAAGCTGCCCGTGTGCTTTGGGTTTTCTGGCATGCGATCCCTATTCTCTGTGCATGTGGGGGGTAAATCATAAAGCGCTTGGCAGGGGCAAGCTTAACTTGCGCGATTATCGCGTTTGAGCGCTCGACATTGTGGCTTCCTCTTCGCGCCGAAAGGCGATGACGCCGCTTGTCACCAAATCTTGGATGGCTTGGACGACCGCGTTCAAAGCTGCCTCGCCTTGCTCATATTGGATTGCCTTCATATGGGCGATATCGTCCGATAGGTTCTCGGCCATCCGCCGAGGTAGGTTTTCAAGGGTACAAGTTGCCGTGGCGTTGGGCCCGGTTTTTTGTGCATAGGCCAGCGCGGTTGCAAGCTCGATGGTGTTTATGCTGCGGGTAATCTGGGAAATATCGTTGGGATGGAGCCGCTTGTGAATGTCTTTAAAGGCAAACATCACCTGCCGAACCCGATGCGCAAAGGCGTGGTCGCTTTCATCGAGACCATCTAGAACATCATCGCGCAGCGCTTGCGTGGTTGCGGTTAAAATAGATCCCACCCGCTCTTCCGGCGATAGCGCGAATGCGCGATCAGGAAGGTTATCGAGCTGCGCCAAAAGGCTTTGACCGATCCGTGAAATGGCTTGCGGGGTGACATGATGGGTCATTGAAATTGCATGGCTGATTTGGCGTGCGTGTTTTCCGGGCAATTTCCCCAGCAGCGCCGCTGCTTTTGACACATCCAACTTTGAAATAATAATTGCGCTGACCTCTATGCTCTCTGCCTCGATTATGGCGATCAATTCATCGATGTCGCTGATATTCAATCGATCCCAAGGGTCTGAGAATTTGCGCACGCCGGCTTCTTTGCGCAACCGCTCTGCCGTTTCAGTGCTGATTTTACCTTCCAGCAGGTTCAGTGTTTGCGCCGCACCGCCGCGCAAATTTAACCCGATCGAGGTGACTTCGGATGAGAATTCTTCAATCACTTCTGTTAACAGATTGCGCTCAACAAATTGTAAATTGGCCAATTCTTTTGCCAATTGTGCTTGGGCGTCGACACTGAGGTCATCGACCGGTATGTCCAAGCCACTGCGCAGCATCGCGCTGACCACGATCGCGGCTTTTTCAGCCTGACTTATTACCCGCGATGACGCCGCCACCGGGTTAGAATTATCTGCTGTTGGTTCTGACACGCGGCGCCCATCGATTGTTAGGCACCCGTTTTAGCCGGAAAACGTGAAAGGAACGCTAACTTTTGCGGCCATAAACCACAAATCACCAGTCACCAATCACAGATCTGGCGCAGCCTGCGGTGTTCAAATACTCGGTTCACCACCGGTTTCGGGCTTGGCCCGCGCCAATCCTGCGATCAATGCGGGCACCAAGAGCGTTTGCAACCTGACTGATTGCGGCGTTAACCGGCGCCAAATACGCGGTTGAAAATTGTATCAACGTGCTTTGTGTGATAGCCCAGATCAAATTTTTCTTCTATCTCAGCCTCACTCAGCGCGGCGCGCACTTCATCATCCGCCAAGAGCTCGGTTTTGAAATCTTTATTATCTTCCCAAACCTTCATCGCGTTGCGTTGCACCAACCGATATGAATCTTCGCGGCTTACGCCGGCTTGCGTCAACGCCAAAAGCACCCGTTGGCTCATCACCAGACCGCGGAACTTATTCATATTGGCCAGCATGTTATCTGGATAGATCACCAATTTATCAATCACTTGTGTCAAGCGGTTCAGGGCGAAATCTAAGGTGATCGTTGTGTCTGGCCCGATATTTCGTTCGACCGAGCTATGCGAAATATCACGTTCATGCCAAAGCGTTACGTTTTCCAGCGCGGGCACCACGGCCATGCGCACCAGACGGGCCAACCCGGTGAGATTTTCCGTTAAAACGGGATTGCGTTTATGCGGCATTGCAGAGCTGCCTTTTTGCCCCTTTGAGAAAAACTCTTCCGCTTCAAGCACCTCTGTGCGCTGCATATGGCGAATTTCAGTGGCGATGTTCTCGATGCTGCTGCCGACAACGCCCAAAGCGGCAAAAAATGCTGCGTGGCGATCGCGCGGGATCACCTGCGTGCTGATCGGTTCTGGTGTCAGACCCAGCTTCGTGCAGACATGCTCTTCCACCTGCGGATCAATATTGGCAAATGTACCCACGGCGCCAGAGATTGCGCCCGTTGCAATTTCGGCGCGCGCGATGCGCAACCGCTCAAGGTTACGATCCATTTCAGCGTAGAAGCGCGCAAAGGTCAGGCCCATCGTGGTAGGCTCGGCATGGATGCCATGGCTACGCCCGATGCGGATGGTCATTTTATGCTCGTGAGCGCGCCGCTTCAGGGCCGCAAGAAGCGCTTGAACATCCGCAATCAGAAGGTCTGCCGCGCGTACCAATTGAACGTTGAGACAGGTGTCCAACACATCTGAGCTGGTCATTCCTTGATGTACGAAACGGGCTTCTTCAGATCCGATATGCTCTGCCAGATGGGTGAGAAATGCGATCACATCATGTTTCGTAACTGCTTCGATTTCATCAATACGCGCGATATCAAATTCTACATCTTTGGCCCGCCAAACCGCATCCGCATTGGCTTGAGGGATCACTCCAATATCTGCCATAGCCTGACAGGCATGGGCTTCGATTTCATACCAGATGCGAAATTTGCTTTCGGGTGACCAGATGGCAACCATGTCTGGGCGGGAGTAACGAGGGATCATAAAATTTAGCCTTGCTTGAAGAACAGATGGCTTCTTTTAGAGCTGCTTTCTTGTCGGGGCAAGGGGGCGGCTTTGCGCGCGAGGCGGGCCTTTAATGCGGGGCTCGGCCCGGTCTGTTGTCTAGGCTATGCCCATCAGTCTTGGGTCAAACGGGTAGGCCGATAGGTTCTCAAAGCCCTCAGGTGTGATCAAAACCTGATCTTCCAGCTTAATCGAAAAATCGCCCCCCTCGGGGCTGACCAAAGCTTCAACGCAAAGCACCATACCCGCTTCAAGTGGATAATCGTAAGCCCCTTCGACGAAGGTGTCAGCATAGGCAATCAAAGGCCATTCATCGCAAAGGCCGACACCATGCATCAGGCAGCTATATTTGCCCTTTTGATATTCTGGCGCCAGCTTATGGGCGTTCTTCGTTAGCTCTGGTATCATGACACCGGGTTTGAGCATTTGCATATTTTGCATGATATGCTCATGGGCGTGCCGCATAGCAGAAATCATATCTGGGCGCGGGTTCTGATCTCCGATCCACCATGTTCGGCTGATATCAACGCAGATCCCGTAGGATCCAACGAGATCTGTATCAAAGGCGAGAATTTCGTTATTTTGCACAATCCGTCCGCTGCATTCTTGAAACCAAGGATTGGTGCGCGGGCCCGATGTGAGCAAGCGCGTTTCAATCCACTCACCACCCCGCCGGATATTCTCAGCATGCAGCACCGCCCAGATATCATCCTCGCTCATTTGGCGCTGTGCCACCCCTGCGCGCGCGGTGTTTTCCATCACCGCGATAGCGGTTTCGCAGGCATGCGAGGCGCAGCGCATTGCCAAAATTTCATCCGGACCTTTGATCGAGCGGGCTTTTTCGGTGAGCTCTTCACCTTCCATTATTTCAAAGCCCTGCGCCTCTAACGCGCGCAGCCCATGCAGCATGATTTTATCCACCGCCAACCGGCGATTGCCACCCCCGTGTTGCTTGATCAATTGCCGTATTTCATTTGAAAAGGCATCGGCTGCGATATCGACCTTATCGCCGCGGTCAAAATAAAATAAATCAGCGCCAGCGCGCTGCTCGCGCACCAGCGGGTTAAACTTAGATAAAAACGGGGCGTTTTTGTAGTCCCAGATCACCATATAGCCATCTGCGCAAATCAACACAGCACGAAAAGGGTTATGGCTGTTCCAAAGCTGCATATTGGTGCTGTCGGTTGCATAGCGAATGTTTAAGGGATCAAAGATCAGTAACCCGCCGTAATCACGATCCACGATATGCTGGGTGAGGCGGTTCCACCGATAGCGCCGCATGGCTTGCAGATCGGGCAGGATCAATCCGGCCCGCTGCCATTCCTGATAGGCCAGTTGCGTCGGGCCGATTTCAACGCGATTTTGATCATTGGGCGTATTATCGCCCAAAACCGCCCCCCGCGCCGGATCAATTTTGCGCCCGTCTCGATAAACCTTTCCCATTTGCAGCCCCGCGTAAATAAAACGAATGTCTGCATTACGTTGAGTCATGGTTTGAAATGGGTCAAAAACAATTGCGACATCGCGTTTGTGCGTTTGCGACTTGCAGGGCGCGCAGTTTTGGCAAAAACTGTTCCTTATGACTGAGATTTTACAAAATGAGTTGCCTTATGACGTGTCACACCATGGCGCCCTACCGGGGATTTCCCCTTTGGCGCAGGAGGCGTGGTTGATCGTGGATGAGGCCTATTCGGCCCAAATCCAGCTGCGGGAAACTCTACTTAAACACCAGCGCGACAAAGTGTTGCGTTTAGCCCCAGAAGCTTTCGCGGCAGCGCAAGAACTGCTGGGGATGGCGCTTGGGTTTGCCACTGCCCATTTGGGATTTGAGAGACACAAAGATAGGATTATTTGCCCCGATGGTCGCTTGGTTTTGATCGATGATCAGGATCCGCTGGCCACTTTGGGGCGCGCGTTGCAAAATGATTTTTGCCTTTTGCAGCCGCGCGGTGCAGAACATATATTGACGGGGGCCATATTATGTTTTCCCGCCAGTTGGACGCTTGCTGAAAAATTCATGCATCCTTTATCAAGAATCCATGTGCCCGTGCCGAGTTATGATGCCAATATAACAAAGCGCGTGCAGCGTTTGTTCAATGGAATTCAAGTTGGCCGGCCGCTTTGGCGGTGCAATTACCTGCATTATGATGCGCCTGACCTGTTTCATCCGCGCATTGAAGCCGATCCGCGTAGCGGCGTGTCAGAAGGCGCAGGCCCTTATATTCGCAGCGAACGCCAAACCTTATGCCGTTTGCCCAAAACTGGTGCCGTGGTGTTTGGCATTCATACGTTTGTTTTGCGAAATCAAACCTTTCGGGCAGATAAAGCGTAAGCGCGGTTTCATTCCGCTGTAAATAAAAAAGGGCGCCAAAAAAGACGCCCTTCTTGACCTTATACAACCATCATTTTAGCAGCTGTAATACATGCCGAATTCAACCGGATGCGGCGTGTGCTCATAGGTTTCGATCTCTTCCATCTTCAGCTCAATATAGCCGTCGATTTGATCTTTTGTGAACACGTCACCTGCCAATAAATAATCATGATCTGCTTGCAGCTCTTCCATCGCTTCGCGCAAAGATCCGCACACTGTTGGAATATCGGCCAGCTCTTCTGCTGGAAGATCATACAGGTTCTTATCCATCGCTTCGCCCGGATGCGTTTTATTTTTAATGCCGTCAAGGCCAGCCATCAGCAGGGCCGCAAAGCACAGATATGGGTTGGCTGAAGGGTCGGGGAAGCGCGCTTCAACGCGTTTCGCTTTTGGCGATTCTGTCCATGGGATCCGAACGCAGCCAGAGCGGTTTCTGGCCGAATACGCACGCAGAACTGGCGCCTCAAAGCCTGGAATTAACCGCTTGTAGCTGTTTGTTGAGGGGTTCGTGAACGCATTCAAAGATTTGGCATGCTTCAAAATACCACCGATGAAATATAAGGCTTCATCGCTGAGATCTGCGTATTTGTCGCCTGCGAAGAGCGGCTTATCGTCTTTCCAGATCGACATGTTGCAGTGCATTCCAGTTCCGTTATCGCCCGCGATGGGTTTCGGCATGAATGTGGCTGATTTTCCATAGGCCTGCGCCACATTGTGGATCACATATTTGTATTTCTGCAGCTCGTCTGCCTGTTCTGTGAGGCTGCCAAAAATCAAGCCCAGCTCGTGCTGACAGCTGGCCACTTCGTGGTGATGCTTGTCAACTTTCATGCCGAGGCGCTTCATTGTCGATAGCATTTCAGAGCGGATGTCTTGCCCGTCATCGATGGGATTGACGGGGAAATACCCGCCTTTAACGCCAGGGCGATGGCCTGAATTGCCCGCTTCATATTCAGAATCTGTGTTCCACGAGGCGTCTAGCGCATCGACTTCATACGATACTTTGTTGATTGAATTTGAAAACCGCACATCATCAAACAGGAAAAACTCGGCTTCTGGTCCAAAATAAGCCACGTCACCAATTCCTGATGATTTCAGATAGGCTTCCGCTTTTTCTGCCGTGCCACGCGGGTCACGATCATACGCTTCCCCGGTATCGGGCTCAACCACAGAGCAGTGAACGCAAAGCGTTTTTTCTGCATAGAACGGGTCGACATACGCGCTGTTGGTATCCATCATCAATTTCATATCTGAGGCTTCGATTGATTTCCATCCAGCGATCGAAGAGCCATCAAACATGAACCCTTCCTCAATGAAGTCCGCATCGACTTGATCCGACATCACGGTTACATGCTGCAGCTTGCCTCGCGGATCCGTAAATCGAATATCTACATATTCAATATCTTCATCTGCGATGGTTTTGAGAACGCTTTCAGTACTCATTCCACTAATTCCTTTTGTCTTGAGTGGGTTTAAAGCGCGTCCGAGCCGGTTTCACCGGTTCGGATGCGGATGGATTGCTCGATTGGGCTAACGAATATCTTTCCGTCACCAATCTTATCGGTCTTTGCAGCTTGGACGATGGCTTCAATGGCCCCATCAACTTGATCGTCATCCAAAACAACTTCGATTTTCACCTTGGGCAAGAAATCGACAACATATTCAGCGCCGCGGTATAATTCCGTATGCCCTTTTTGGCGGCCAAAGCCTTTCACCTCGATCACGCTCAGCCCTTGCACGCCCAAATCTTGCAGGGCTTCTTTCACTTCATCAAGCTTGAAGGGTTTTATGATGGCTTCAATTTTTTTCACGTTCGCCTCCCTAATAGGTTTGCTTGCTAGGAACATAGAGCGGCGACATACTCAATCCTATGAGCGTTCAATCACGCCCGTCGACGGGCTGATCGGGCAGTCAAAGGTTAAAAATTAATCAAAGTGATTAAAATTTAATCAAAAGTGAATCGCCCATCCGTAACTGAATGAATTCTGGCAAAGGTCCGTGCGTCTTGGTTTGGGCAAGTCTGCACCCTGCGATGGGGCTGAAACATGGGCCATCTTCGCCCTCGTTGAAGCTGTAAATTGATTGTCGCTTACCAAGGCTCATTTTCTGCTCGCATCTGTTTAAATGTTTTGATAGAGGGTTTCGCAATTCAAGGGTTTGTCATAATCAAGCCTTAAAATACTGCGGGTGTGGCGAAATTGGTAGACGCACTAGATTTAGGTTCTAGCGCCGCGAGGCGTGGGGGTTCAAGTCCCTCCACCCGCACCAAATATTAAAAGGACAAGATAGATATGCAGGTCACTGAGACCCTCAAAGAAGGCCTTAAACGCGAATATTCAATCGTGGTAAGCGCCGCTGAGCTTGATGCGAAGGTCAATGAGAAATTGGCAGAAGCGCAGCCCGAAGTTGAATTGAAGGGCTTTCGGAAGGGCAAAGTGCCGCTCGCGCTGCTGAAAAAGCAGTTTGGAAAGCGGTTGCTGGGCGAAGCGATGCAGGAAAGCATCGATGGCGCGATGAACCAGCATTTTGATGATAGCGGTGAACGGCCGGCGCTTCAGCCTGACGTTAAAATGTCAAACGAAGATTGGAAAGAGGGCGACGATGTTCACGTCGACCTGAAATATGAAGCGCTTCCAACGATTCCCGAGCTTGAGTTCAAAACGGTTGAGCTTGAGCGTATGGTGGCGAAAGCCGATGCGGACAGCGTCGATGAGGCGTTGGGCAATCTGGCCGCATCATCGCAGAATTTTAAAGACCGTAGAAAAGGCTCGAAAGCCAAAGATGGCGATCAAGTGGTATTTGATTTCGTTGGTTCGGTTGATGGCGAAGAATTTGAAGGTGGCTCTGCCGAAGATTATCCTTTGGTTTTGGGCTCAAACAGCTTCATCCCAGGGTTTGAAGATCAGCTTGTGGGCGCTAAAGCCAGTGAAGAACTGGACGTTAACGTGACATTCCCGGGCGATTATGGCGCCGAGAATTTGGCTGGCAAAGACGCATTGTTCAAATGCGCAGTGAAATCGGTGCAAGAGCCGGTTGCCGCGGAAATAAACGATGAACTGGCCACTAAATTTGGAGCCGATGATCTAGAGGCGTTGAAGACCCAAGTGTCCGAGCGGCTCGAAAATGAATATGCCGGCGCGGCTCGGGCTATTACCAAACGGGGCTTGCTGGACGCGCTTGATAAAATGGTAGATTTCGATTTGCCACCTTCCTTGGTCGAAGCCGAGGCAAAACAAATTGCGCATCAACTTTGGCATGAAGACAACCCTGAGGTCGAAGGGCATGATCATGACGAAGTCGAGGCCACTGCCGAACATAACACGCTTGCCGAACGCCGGGTGCGTCTTGGCTTGCTGTTGGCCGATATCGGCATGAAAGCCAGCATCGAAGTGACCGATGCTGAAATGTCGCAAGCCATCATGCAACAGGCTCAACAATATCCGGGCCAAGAGCGGCAGTTTTTTGAATTTGTTCAACAAAACCAAGCTATGCAGCAACAGATGCGCGCGCCCATCTTTGAAGATAAAGTTGTGAATTATGTGTTTGAACTAGCAACAATTACGGAAAAGACGGTAACGAAGGATGAGTTGCAAGCGGCAGTCGAGGCGCTTGAGGACAACTGATTTTTTCGATTTTATCGATAATCTGTATCAAAGCCCACCCTATTAGCGGTGGGCTTTGTTTGTTAAGAAGGCTGAAAAATTGGGTCGGCTTAAGTGTTTAAAAGCTGGATGCGGGTGTTGGGGCCAAATGGCTGTAAGAGGTGGTAACGTAGAAGAATGACGGATCGGTTTTCATATTCGGTTGCGGCAAGCGATGGCAAAGCGCGGACGGGAAAAATTTCGACTCCGAGAGGCGATATCCGCACGCCTGCCTTCATGCCAGTGGGCACGGCGGCCACGGTGAAGGCGATGATGCCGGAAAGCGTGGCGGCAACGGGGGCAGGTATTCTGCTTGGCAATACCTATCATTTGATGCTGCGGCCGGGGGCCGAGCGGGTGGATGCTTTGGGGGGCTTGCACAATTTTATGAATTGGCAGCGCCCAATTCTTACCGATAGTGGCGGGTTTCAAGTGATGTCTTTGGCTGGTTTGCGCAAACTGACTGAGCGGGGCGTTACCTTCAAATCGCATGTTGATGGATCCAAGCACGAGATTACCCCTGAACGCTCGATGGATATCCAACGCCTTTTGGGCAGCGATATTGTGATGTGTTTTGATGAATGCACGCCCTTTCCTGCGGACGAGAAAACCGCCTTAGACAGCATGCAATTGTCGATGCGCTGGGCGGCGCGTTCCAAAGAGGCATTCGGGGATCGCCCGGGGCATGCTTTATTTGGTATCCAGCAGGGCAGCGTGTTCCCTGAGCAGCGTGCAGAAAGCGCCGAAGCTTTAAAGGCCATTGGGTTTGATGGCTATGCGGTTGGCGGGCTCGCGGTGGGCGAAGGTCAAGAGGCGATGTTCTCGGTGCTTGATTATGCCCCTGATATGTTGCCGCAGGATAAGCCGCGCTATCTGATGGGGGTCGGCAAACCGGATGATATTGTGGGCGCGGTGAAACGGGGCATCGATATGATGGATTGCGTATTGCCCTCGCGCTCGGGGCGCACGGGGCAAGCCTTTACCCGCCAAGGCGTGGTGAATATCAAAAACGCCCGTCATCAGGACGATCCGCGCCCGCTTGACAGCGCCTGCAGCTGCCCGGCATGCAAGAATTACTCGCGGGCGTATCTTCATCATGTTTTTCGTTCGCAAGAAATGATTTCGGGGATGCTGCTCACCTGGCATAATCTGCAATATTATCAGGATTTGATGGCCGATATGCGTGCGGCTATTGCGGCTGGTCGTTTTGCGAGTTTTGAAGCCGAGTTCCATGCTCAGCGGGCGGCAGGAGATATTGCCCCATTGTAACCTGGCTTCGGCGCGCTTTGGATCGGTTTTTTAAGCGTGCGCGGTTACGATATAAACCGTAGCGCCATAAGAAATTTTGCCGTCTTTCTGGCGCGCCGCGGATTGCGCCAGCATCGAGCGGAAGACTTCAGCGCGCTCAGCCTCCCCCATTTCGGCCGCAGTCATAATTCGCGTGGCAAAGCCGATCTGCATCAGCAGCTTGGCATCTTCTTCGGGGCTGTCTTTAGTGGTCACTTCTGTGGGTGTTTTTGCGATCTCAACCTGCTGAAAACCGGCCTCTTCAAGCAGGCTGCGCAGATAAGCAGCATCGCTGAACGCCAAAGGCCCAGGCGCGCGACCTGGGGCGATGAAAGGCTGATCTGTATGTTGCAACACGGCTTGCAATGGCGCGTAAAAAAATTCGTTTTCCTCCAAAGGTGCCCAGCAAACAAAGCGTAACCTGCCTGCAACGCGCAGTG
>ERZ1046876.832-NODE-832-length-22022-cov-4.750854_pt1 | contig 22022 bp, 19 predicted proteins | sample MGYA00383094_ERZ1046876 | MGnify/ENA primary metagenome ERZ1046876 (study PRJEB29581, sample SAMEA5548364) | metagenome | biome: marine; feature: coastal; material: water | depth 50 m | study: Short-term variability in the microbial, nano- and picoplankton...
GGCACATGCGAATGATCGTTCAGGAGTCGAAGCTGAACACACACCGAGAATCGTCATGGCTGTTGTGGTAGAACAAGGGAATAGAGCTACGTCCCCAGCAATCGAATTCACTTCTGTCAATGAAGAATTGATTAATGTTGAACAGTTTAGTATCGATGCAGTGACTGAGTTCGCATGGGCTATGGCTGCAGTAATAGGATGTTTCACAATGGTATTGATACCATCATTTACAGTATTCTTTGCGGCAAGAGCAAGAGATTCACGTAAACAGAGTCAACTCGAGAAAATCGAATTAATCACTTCGGCTTCTGAAGAGTGATTTCGGCGAGCGTGCTAAATAGATTGAGTGTTGCTCCCATATTGGGGCTCATGAGGTTACGACCATTTCTGCTGTTGGCGACCTTGCTTTTCGCGGGACTAAGTCCTCTCGCTAGCCAAGCATCTAATGCCCGTAGCAGTGGAGTTGACATTGCGATTATTGACTTTGAAGCCACCTATGTTGATACGTTCGATGCAAGTGATTTCCGTGTATTTTCATCAGCGGAAACCCTTGGCCGTTCGAACAATCTTTACGTGGTTGACGGAATGCTAGGGCATAGAAGCGATCTGAGTTTTACAATTGAGAACCAAGGTACTAATGCTGCCATGAATACTATTATTTGGTTATCTATTCAACATGATGAATATGGTAATTTTGAGATTCATAATGCCTCGAAGACCTCTAATCAACTAAATGCAGGAGCGAGTGAGGTTATTGTTTTCGAATGGAATGCGAGTTATTCAGGAAATCATACTATGAAACTATCAATCGAGACTTCGTTAATAGATGATGATCTTAGTGATAATAATTTCCAACGCCACCTCACAATTGGCTATAGTTACAACATATTTGATGATGTGAATACTTGGAACTTAGGTACTAGTTGGGCCCAAAGTAGTGATACATCTCTTTCCCCATCTAGTTCATTGCACGTAGGAAATGGACCGGCTTCCAACTATGGAGCGGGAATATCTGTCACTGCGCTTTCACCTATTATGGATTTATCAGATGCGCATCTCAATTCAAACAGAGCCTCGGGCTTTGCATTCTTTTACACTGGTAGTGTTCATTCAAGCGACACATTGCGTGTTCTCGCAAGCAATTCAGGCGGTGGCTGGGATCCTTTGAACAGTTATACAGGATTTGTCGACAACTCATTATCCAGTTGGAATACTGATATCTCAAGTTCAAAGGGTTTTAGTTCTCCAGTAATCCCATTCAATACAGCGAATCTCCATGCAAATGCGCAATTGAAATTTGAATTTACTTCGGATTCAGTGAATCAAGACATTGGTTATTGGATAGATGACTTAGTCATATTATACGATCAAAAAGTAGATGACAGTCAATTTGGAGTACAGAGCGTAGTCTTGTCGGAAAATGGAGCCTTGCCGGGACACGTATCGGCAAATAGTTTACGCGTAACCAATACTGGTAACATAGCTGATACATATGTCCTAAATACAGAAAGTGTTCCAAGTGATCAAGTGGCTTACTTCACTTATACAAACGGGGCAACTATCAGTAATGCAGGTTTTTCGCTTGAACCAGGAGAGTCAAAGGATTTTGAATTAAGAGTATCAATATCTGAGAATTCAACTATGGGTAATGATGATATTATCGTGAAAATCCAAAGCACTTCAGCAACTACTGTCAAGAAATCACTCATAGTAAATATTGCAGTTCTTGCAACTAATATTCCACACATAAATCTGCCAGTTCAAGACCCGCGCTGCCTACCGGGTAATTCATGTTCATTCGCCATCGAAGTTGAAAATATTGGCGAAGATAATGGGCTATTTGATATTGAGATTTCTGAGAAGAACACCCCCGCTGGCTGGACCTTTGCAATGGCATGGAACCAATCCGAACAAACCACGATAAGCACTGAACAATCAACTTGGTTGTGGTTCAGCGCATCGATTCCAGCAGGAGTACTACCAGATACACAAGGAGAGTTCTGGTTGACAGTAACTCCGGTAATTGACCCTAGCAAAGCACAAACGGTTGCTGTTAAAGTAAAAGCATCGATGATAAGTATTGCTGAAGTGGGACTAGATCTCATAGATGTTGATAAATTATGGATGGTTGATGCAGGAGATACAGTAGATATTACATATAAAATTTGGAACAATGCTAGTAGGCTAGATACTTTCAAGGCTGCAGTTTCTTTCCAAGATAGGCCGGGATGGATTATTGAACTACTAGACCAAAATAATATTGCAATAAATTCTCAAGGTAGTGGCAGCTTTCGTATCCGAATAACATCTCCCGATAATGCTCAGGCTGGCGATCGTTCACCTTCGATAGTTGCGAGTGCCACAAGCACACTATCCGACTCGGTTTTTGAGGCCACAGAATGGAATGAGATGGAAATAATTACTCGTAATGACATAGTGTTAAACTTAACAAATGTCAATGCCAAGATCTCACCAGGGACTCCATTTTCTGTCAATCTAAGCGTAGAGAATGATGGTAATGGCCCCGCTGTTGCTAGGTTTCAAATGACGGATATGCCAAGTACTTGGCAATGGTGGGCACTTACAAATGAAGGAGTAAATGTCACTAATGGTATAGAATTATCAGTATCATATGAATTAAATGATATTGCCGACATAACCATTTGGATACTAACACCAATTATTGAAAGCCCGGGTATATATCACCAATTTCAAATCGGAGCATTTGCAGATGGAACTGCTGATTTAAATCCTGAAAATAATTTAGCCGATATAACAGTGATTACGGAATCTGTCAAAGAACCATATTTGGAAGGAGAAATACTAGAGTTAACTGCAAAGGTTGATTCAACCATAACTATCAATATGACAGCTTGGAATCTAGGCAATTCAGAAGATTATAATGCGAAGGCACGGATTAAACTCTCAACTTCTCCTGAAAGTAACGATGCTGTGGCCTTCCTTCTGTCATCAGGACTAGATGCTGAAGTAGACCAGTGGATGGATTTGAATATGGCAGCGGGTGATTCTAGAGTTTTGAGTGCAGAACTGATCATTCAAGATTCAATAGAATTAAACTCGAGAATAATTCTGACTTTCGAACTAGTTGGTGGCGATAGTGATAATTTGATTACAATTGAAAAATCACATACAATAATTGTCACAGACCGGCGCGCTGTTACGATTAGTCAAGTAGGGCTGATTGATACCGTAGACATTCTTACAAGTTCAATACCCTTCACTATAGACGTTGTTTCGACGTCAACAATAGCCGAAAACCTTAGTATTTCGGGTCAGATACCTACAGGATGGGGAATAATTTGCGATGGTGTCGCCTTACACCTTGAACAAACTGACATACAAATGTCTGCAGGTCATCTGAGCGATGAAGAATACAATTTGCAGTGTCAAATAATACGTGAATCTGGTGCAATATATGGTGATATGGAGATTCGCATCACAAGCGAGGATGGAGATATAGATCATTCATTTTCTCAAACTATTTCATGGAAGATAGCGGTTACTGATGAGGTATCTTCATCTTTAGAAACAACTAGTCTGATCGGAATTGGAGGAGTGGTTATCATAATCATTACTTTACTATCTGTAATCTTATTGCGAAAACCAGGTGATGAGGAGGATGGTGAAAATTTGCTAGTCAAGCCAGAATCTGGACCGCCATCTCATTTTAATCAAATTCAAAGCCAGACTGGGCAGATGACGCAAGCCCAACCACAAGTTCAGCAACAATCTGCCTATGTCCAACCACAAGTTCAGCAACAATCTGCCTATGTCCAACCACAAGTTCAGCAGCAATTGCCGTCAGGCCCTCCAGCATCAGCCGGCCCCCCTGCCACTACAAGCACAAATAAGCAACCAATAGCAAACACTCATACTAATGAAATGGCAACTGCATATGAACAAGAGATGGCTGAATATAACCGCAAAATGGCCGAATGGAATGCTCGTCAAGGGCAAGTATGAGGTGTAATACTTGCAACAAACAAATGCACTATGGTATGGTTTGTGGTTTCTAGTATCTTTCTTCGGTGTAGGCACCTGGTATGCGAAAAATATTGCAAAGCGTGAACAATTGACAAAATTGCTTGCCTTGAGTGGCGTCATCTCAATGATTGGATTATTATTGATGACCTGGTGAGATGATACTAATGGATAACCCGGCCAGTGAGAACCATCGCTTTTCTGATGCAATTCCTATGCGTTTACCGATTGAATGGTCTGTTGATGGTGACGTTGGTCCAAAACCAGATGTTAGAGGCGTCAGTGGGAAATTAGTAACAATTACTATCGAGAAAAACTTTCGTAAAATAGAGAGGGTTTTTGCTAAGATCTTACGCGCTCCAAAGGTATTGCATCGGCGCTTGGATAGACAAAATAGTCTGTTATGGGAATTGATGGATGGTGAGCGGAGTTTCGCTGATATTTGTCAATTGATGGACGCAACTTTTCATGAAGAAGTCGCTCCAGTTAGTGAACGTGTCGCATTGGGTATCGACCAATTTAGGCGTCTGAATTTAGCCATCATTCATGTTCCTGAAGAAGAGTGAGAATCATCTCGGGTGGCCGTCCAACTATTGCTGTAATTCCATCATCAAGAATGGGTCTCTGCAGGCACTTTGCATGCCTCATAAGCGATTCTACAACTGAATCCACATCGTTGACATCAGTATTCTTATCGAATTCTGCTTCGCCATCCCTCACTAAAGTATGTAAATCAGTAGAAAGACGTGTGATTAATCCTCTAATCTCGCCTTCTGAAAGACCATGTTCTAGATAACTAACAATTGTGAATTCTTTACCACTATCACGGCATAACTGTAGTGCTAAGCGGCTTTTTGAACATCTTGGATTATGATAAAGTTTCATGTCAATCACCTATAGCGGAGCCCAAACCAATCTCATTCCGATTCCATCTGATCTCTTATCAGGGGCAGCAGTAGAACGAGCTGCACAGCGTGTAGATTCCGATTCAGTAAACCACGAACCACCTTTGTGCACTCGGCGATCATCTCGGGCCTCGTCAGAACACCACTCTCCAACCATTCCATGCATATCGAATAGCCCCCAAGGATTGGATTTCTTTTGCCCTGTTTGGCGAGTTTGTGCGCCGGAGTTACCCGCATGCCAACCATAACTATCCAGTTCATTATCCTCATCGCCAAAGTGCCAGCGTGTTTTGGTTCCAGCACGAGCGGCATATTCCCATTCGGCTTCAGTAGGTAACCGCCAAGAACCAATTAAGTCGAATTTCTCTTCGACATCTATTTGATTTAACTTATCTATGAATCCCATGGCGTCTAACCAACTAATCATTTCCACAGGACGTAAACCAGAAGACCATCCTTCTTTGAACCGAGAGGGTTCAGTCGACATTACGGCACTCCATTCCATTTGAGTCAATGGACGCTCACCTATGAAAAATGGCTGTGTAATCTCAACTTCTTTCTGTTCTAATTCATCAAATAGTGGCTTATTTGCACCCATTGTGAAAGCCCCTGGTTCACAAAGAATGAAAGTCCCACCCCATGGGTTAGAAAATCGAGGAGTCAAATTTATTCCTCTGCCAAGGTTGCAGACATTTTCAGTAAAGATGCAACCATATTTTCTACGCGTTCGCACAAATCTGGATCTTTGAGAACGCCATCTTCAGAAAATGCATCCTTGACTTTGCCAACAGCAACCTGTTCTGGAATAACCCAACCATGTAACCATCGTAATGAAATTCGCATATGGTTCAAAGTGTTAGAATTCGATATGCCCCCCAGGGTAGACATAACTGCAAATGCCTTACCACCTACGTGTTTATCGTATAGCCAATCAAGTGAATTCTTCATCACACCAGACATTGTCCCGTGGTATTCAGGTGATGAAAGGATAAAACCTTGACAAGAAGATGCTAACTCCTGAAACATCCTAACATTCTCATCCTCCCAACATCCTTCTGCTCCAACTAAGGGCAGAGGATTCGCGACATGATCCCAATGATGGACGACAGCTCCACTCTTTGCTGCAGTTGCTAAAGCCTGTTCTAGAAGTAAACCATTCTTAGAAGAGAGCCCGTATGACCCAGATATTCCCAAAATGTGTAACGGTTGTGCTGACATGGCTTGGCCATGGGGTTTCCTCGTATGAAACTACAGGGCCAACAACAGGTAATACTTATGCCGTGCAGATGTCCCACAGGGGGTGGTGCATACCATGACCGACGCCACGTCCGCGGATTTAGATAATGAAGAAAACGAATCTTCTATGATGGCAGCAATGAAGTCTGCTGGTTTGGAATCTATGATCGAGAAGGAAGATTCCGTCGGTGATGTTTTGGTTAAAGAAGAAATGAAAAATGAACATAATGAGTTATCAGTTGAAGCCGATGAGGAGGTTTTCGACGTCGATGCAATCGTCGCAGAAGGTGAAGTTGCTAGTAGATCCGGTGATCATGTAGTGGCATTAGAAGCTTTCAATCGAGCTATTGCGCTTGACCCTTCGTGTGCTATGGCCTGGTTCAATCGCGGTGTACTACTAGAGGCAAAGCAAGACCCTAGGGGCGCCAAACAATCATTCACAATTTGTCTTGATCTCAATCCAGACCATGGTCCCGCATTGGCCAATCTAGCTATTCTTTTGGAACGAGTAGGTGACGAGGCAGGCGCCTACTCTATCGGAAAAAGAGCACTCCAGCATTTCCCTGGCCATCCAACAATACTTTCACTTATCACAAGATGTGAATCTGCTAAAGAATCAGAAGTTGAAATCGCACCTGTAATGCCAGACCACCATACGTCCTGGGAAGAGAAAGATCTTAGCACAGCTATGGAAACGGCAGGCGTCGAAGATCGACAAGCAGTATTACAAGAAGCGACTCATCATGATTCAGATGGCAATGCAATACTAGATGCTGAAGAATTAGCAAGAGCAGCAAGTATGGTAAAAGCTAGAAAAGATGCTGAAATAATTGCCGAAGCAAGGCAAGATGGCGCTATTGAAAGACCGGTTGAAGTCGCCACTGGTTCTATCCCAGAGGTACCAGAGCCAACTTTAGAACAACCTGTAGTGACATTAGACATCGATGCAATATGCGATAACGCTGAAACTGAACTTTTGGCAGGTGAAGCAAAAACAGCTTTGGCGTCCCTAAAACCTCATCTTCATGCTGCAGCAGCAAACCATGCTAGAGCATGGAAAATAGCAGCAGGTTCGATGGCTCGACTTGGGCTTGATGATCATGCAATAAATGCATTCACACATTCACTAAATTTAGTTGAAGATGCAAAGGCATGGTTTAATTTGGGTGCACTGCACTTGCGTAAAGGAAATACAACTGCTGCACAATCGGCATTAAGTAGTTCATTAAACAAAGATGGTAATTACCTCAAGGCTGCTCAAAAATTAGCTGAAGTGGCAAAAACAAATGCGGATATCGCAGTATATCTAGACACTCTACGAGCACTAGTCCGAATTGAAAATGATGAGCAATCAAAAAGAAATTTAGCGAGTGAACTAATAGCACTTGCAGAAGGTGAAGCAGATATTCTTGAGAATAGCCATGGATTGCCTCCTACAATTCCGCTAGGTCCCGATCTAGCGGCTGAGGCAATAGCACTAATCGCAGATGAGATATCACCGCTCAAAGCACGAGCAATGAGCGCATTTGGAGACCATACCAATGCTGTAATTACATGGAAAGCCATTATTCAGCAGGACAAAGAATCTGCAGATTCATGGAGTGGTTTAGCCAAAGCACTAGAAAATGCGGGAGATGTTACTACTGCACAACGATGTCATGAGAAAGCAAACAATCTAAGAAATGGTTCAACTGTAGCGCCGGCACAACCGGCACCACCGGCACAACCGGCACCACCGGCGCCACCGGCACCACCTACAGTAGAAGCAAATACTGCTAATCTAACCTTGAGTCAACCAGTTGCTCCACAACCAATTACAGAAGTTCAACCAAATCCAACCGTCAACCTAGCAGCAGCAGCGCTAGAAGCAAGTTCAGCTGTTTCGATGAACCAGCCAATGCGTTCAGATTCGAGTGCCATTGCAAATCAGGATGTTGATTGGTACAATAAGGGAGTTGCATTGATAGAAGATAAAAAATGCCGTGAAGCTCTCGGCTGTTTTGACAAAGCACTGGCTTCCTTTGCAGGAAATGATCAAATGGTAATTAGGATTTTGAATGGGAGAGGTAATGCATATTATTATCTGGCAGACTATCCTAAATGTGTCGAATCTTACCATCAAGCAATGGTAATTGATCCTGCAGCTGTAAGGGGGCAAACATTGTACAATATGGGTACTGCATACGCTGAAATGCAAAGATATGAAGATGGCATTAAATGCTTCGAGCAAGCGATGCCGCGTGGCTTATCAAAAGAGGAATCAAAGTTGGCAAAGGAGCAAATTAGGCGCTGTCGAATATTGCTCAAAGAACAACAGAAGAAGAGCCGTTGATAGCACAGGTTCATATCCATCCTACATGTGGCCCTATCATGGATTGTGGAACCTGCGAAACCGCTCCAGCGGTTGTGATTACCAAACCAGAGCCCGTTACAGTGAGTTTGACTATCACAGAAAAAGCAACATCTATGCTTGCAGATGCCTTTGATGGTGACGATTCACACGCACTTTTAGTAGGTGTTAGTAGCGGTGGATGTTCCGGCTACATGTATGATTTACAAATAGTGGAAAACACGGACCAAGATGTTCAGGAATTGAATGTTGATGGATTCCGAGTACTAGTGCCAAATGCAACGAGTCACCTTCTCAACGGCATCGAAATCGACTTTGTCGAGAAAATGATGGGTGGAGGATTCAAAATCAACAACCCCAATGCCGATAGTACCTGTGGTTGCGGTGAATCTTTTTCTTAAGGTGAAAAAATGCCTATCGTGGCAAGAGATGCCAGTTTGCTAATTCTCAGAGGTGCTGATGTTCTTGAATTCGTAGACGGGCTGTCTACGAACTTGGTTAAAGATTTGAAAGTTGGCGAACATGTGCAGACGGTTTTCACCGATCGAAATGCGAAAATAATAGACTTGTGTACATGTTTACAACGGGATTCCTTCGTAGCATTAATCGGGCATAATAGAAATCGAGAAAGATTGTTAAATCATCTCAATACAAGAATCTTAACATCAGATGTGACAATATCTGATGCAACAGAAAGCAATGATTTTTTCCTAGATATATCTGGAATCAAAAAAGAGTTTGATAGTGAGATTACCTCGGTAAAAATTTCTGAATCGGAAGTACTACTCGTTGCCAGTAAAGGTACAGGTCCTGAAATTGACATGAGTAAGAAAGAATGGGATGAATGGCGTATTGAGAATCTTCGCCCCGATGTTGGTCATGAAATTACCGAAAGTTTCCATCCTTTTTCTTGTGGCTTGAGCGCTCTTGTCCATACAAATAAGGGCTGTTACATAGGCCAAGAAATACTAGCGCGGATGCGGTCTAGAGGTACATTTGGACGAGAACTGAAACGACTTAAAAATGGAGATTGCAAGCCTGCTTTCGTAACAACAGAAGGTGATACGCATTGTATGGCAATTGTCAGGCCTAGTAACCCAGAATCTCATTGAGTTGTTGCTTGTAGAAATTAGCTGAACCTTGTAGGGAGGACAGTTCATCTTCACTCAAATCCAAGTCGAAAATCTGTTCTACTCCATTAGCCCCTAATATGCATGGGACTCCGATATAGACATCATTCAAGCCATATTCTCCTGTTAGGAAACACGATGCTGGAATAACTCTTCGACGGTCATTGAGTACTGATTCTGCCATTATAGCAGCAGCAGAACCAGGAGCATAAAAAGCAGAACCTCGCTCTAATAATTTCACAATCTCACCCCCACCGCTAGCGGTTCGAGCAGAAATTTCTGTGATTCTTTCCTCACTAATCAATTGAGTTATTGGAATTCCACCAACTGTTGTATAGCGCGGCAAAGGGACCATTGTATCACCATGGCCTCCAAGAACCATTGGAGTGACGTCTTCTTCCGCACAATTTAATTCCAGAGCAATGAAATGAGCCATGCGTGCACTATCGAGAATTCCGGCTTGACCTATCACTCTGTTGTGAGGGAAACCAGTTACTTTTTGCATATGATAGGTCATCAAGTCCAATGGATTAGTTACCATGATAACTATTGCATCTGGAGCATGATCTCTGATGCCTGCGCCTACTTGCGCTACAATCTCGGCATTCTTTCCAATCAAGTCTTCACGGCTCATTCCAGGTTTCCTAGGGAAGCCAGAGGTGACCACTACAACTTCAGAGTTAGCAATATCTGCATAATCTGCAGTTCCCGTAATGGTTCCATTATAATTCAATACATTTGCATTCTGACTCATGTCGAGAGCTTTTCCTTTTGCAAATCCTTCAAAGATGTCTAGCAACACTATATCTGCAATCTTCATCTGTGCTAATACCAAAGCACAAGTTGCACCTACATTACCTGCGCCAATTACTGCTATTTTCCTACGTCCAGTGGCCATATCAAACACTCCAATGACACCTCCAAAAGGAGGTCGCCCATAAGGTTAGGCAGTGTTAATGCGGATACTTGCTTTTAGTTCATCAACCGAGTCGTTCAAAAACCGTATCAAAGTGGCCAGAATTATCCAGACATTTACTGGAGGTCTTCATATGCGAATTGGTGTTATAAAAGAATCTCAGGGAGAATCACGTGTAGCAATTGTTCCAGGTAGTATGAAAAAACTGAAGAAAGCAGGTTTTGAAGTTGTTATTGAATCTGGTTCTGGCGTATTAAGTAATTATCTGGATAACGAGTATGCAGATGCTGGCGCAGAGGTCTCAACTCGAGAAAACGCATTATCGTGTCCGATAATTATCAGTATTGGCTTACCAGATATTTCCTCATTGAACAAGGGCCAGATTGTAGCATGTGTAAGCGACCCATTCCGCCATCCAGATAAGGTAAAGCAATGCTTAGATGGAGGCATTACATTACTATCGATGGATATGATCCCCCGAAGGCTTTCACGTGCGCAATCTATGGACGTCAATTCTAGCCAAGACAATTTAGCAGGATACAAGGCTGTTTTGCTAGGGGCAGCAAATGTTGCGCGTGGAATTCCTATGATGACTACATCGGCAGGGACAGTTCGTCCAGCAAAGGTAGTGATTATGGGTAGCGGTGTTGCCGGTCTACAGGCTATTGCTACCGCTAAGAGAATAGGGGCAATTGTCTATGCTTCTGATGTTAGAAGAAGTGCAGCAGAACAAATCGAATCTGTTGGCGGACGTTTTATTGAAGTTGAGGGTATGGATGATTTCGAAGATGAATCAGGTTATGCAAAACCTCTAACTCCGGAATTTATCCAAAAGGTAAACGACACAGTATGTACAGTGGCTAAAGATGCAGATATTATTGTTACAACCGCTAGAATTTTTGGCAGACCTGCTCCAATAACAGTACCTGCATCCGCTATCTCTGGATTCAAGAGCGGAGCTGTTGTTGTCGACATGAATGCTGATGTTGGAGGGAATTGTGAACTTACCAAGCCTGGAGAAATTTTTACTACAGATAATGGTGTGATTATCGTTGGAACCTCAAACCTACCCGGAACACTGGCTAATACTGCAAGTATGCTCTACTCAAATAACCTAACGACTTTCATTACAAGTCTGGTGAATGAAGGTGAAGTTGTATTATCCGAGGAAGATGATGTTCTGGTAGGAGCTCCTGAAGGATCTGATTTCCACATAGGAGGAATGGGTGGAGTTCTTATTTGTAAAGATGGAGAAATACATCCTAAGCAGTCTCGTTTAGCGGGGGTGATGCAATGACACCAGAATTATTGATGGGTAGTATTACATTATTTGTGATGGCGATTTTTCTTGGATTTGAATTGATTACTAAAGTACCACCTACATTGCACACGCCATTGATGAGTGGGGCAAATGCAATATCAGGAATTAGTATAGTTGGTGCTCTTTTCGGTGCAAATGTTGCATATTCAGGCGGAGATACCGCAATTAGTGGAATTCTAGCCTTCGTCGCTGTAGTCTTAGCAATGATCAATGTTGTTGGTGGGTTTGCAGTTACAGGCCGTATGCTGGATATGATTGCCGGCAAGAGGAGGAGGGATTAGGATGATAGAAGATTGGGTTTCAGTCGGCTATTTGGTCAGTGCAATACTTTTCATCATGGGACTAAAGAAACTGGGCCATCCTCGCACCGCACCCCGTGGAAATCAACTAGGTGCTCTTGGGATGTTAGTCGCAGTGTTGACCACAATAGCTGATATGCAATTTGCAGGTGATATCTATTGGGTCTTAATCGGATCTGGAATATTACTTGGTAGCGTAATTGGTTATTGGATGGCTGTGAAGGTCGAAATGACTGGAATGCCTGAGATGGTCGCTCTGTTCAATGGTTTTGGCGGAGCTGCATCTGCATTAGTAGCATTATCAGAGTCCATGAGATATATCGAAGGTGCAAATCTTCCTGAAGGGCTCGAATTATCAGTTGTAATGATTGCAGCCGGACTATCGGCCTTGGTCGGATGGATGACTCTCACAGGATCTTTACTTGCAATGTACAAACTAAAAGGCGGAGTTAGCGTATTTGGCAAGTGGTTCAGCACTCCGACATGGGGACCTAAATGGCTAAATCCAGTTAAATTAATATTATTCTTTGGAGTTATTTCACTGATTATAATGGCGGTTAATGACCCGCTAAATACTAATATTCTGTGGGCTATAATCGGTATATCTTGTATTCTTGGAATAGTTCTCGTCTTGCCTATTGGTGGAGCCGATATGCCTGTTGTAGTGAGTTTACTAAATTCTCTTTCAGGAATTGCTGCAGCATTCACCGGTTTCATTATCGGTAATAGTGTGTTAATTGTTGCTGGTTCATTAGTTGGTGCATCGGGATTGATTCTAACTTTCATCATGTGTAAAGCCATGAATAGAAGATTGGTTGATGTATTGTTCAAATCGTTTGGTGGCTCGGGTGATAAGGTTGAACTGACAAGAACAAAGGTTGGAAGTGATGCAGAAGAAGTTGCAATGATTCTTGATGGAGCACAAAAAGTCATTATTATCCCAGGATATGGGATGGCGGTTTCTCAATGCCAGCACCAAGTGAAGGAATTTGCTGACTTGATATCAGAGAAGTATGATACTGAGGTCAGTTATGCAATCCATCCAGTCGCAGGAAGGATGCCAGGTCACATGAATGTGCTACTAGCAGAAGCAAACGTCCCGTATGAGCAATTAATCGAGATGGACGAGATTAACTCTGAATTCCCAGATTGTGATGTTGCACTTATTATTGGCGCAAATGACACTACAAACCCGGCTGCGAGAAGTGATGAAGGACCTCTTGCGGGGATGCCTATTATAGACGCAGATCTTGCACGTTCGATAGTTATCATCAAACGTAGCCTCTCAGTAGGTTATGCTGGAGTGGATAATGATCTCTTTTACATGGACAAAACCATGATGCTATTCGGTGATGGTAAGTTGATGATGGGGCAATTGAATAACGCAATCAAAGAATCGTGAAGCAGCCTTCTTCAAGCCCCTCCTGCAACCGAAAAGAACAACGTTCAAGAACGTGGGTTATGTGGACAGGTCGTAGGTGATTCCATGCGGACGATTACTCGGCTAGCACTACTCACTTGCCTCTTAGTAATGCTATTGGCTCCAGTCAATGGTTATCCGGGAAGTCAAACAACTACTGCGCAGCAACCTCCATGGAATAATGGTAATGATTTGACCGTTAATACCGGCTGCACATGTCATGGAGCAGGTGCTCCATCAACGGAAGTACTAATCTCGGTATCAGGAGTTCCTCGTGCATATGAATTAGGGCTAACATATAATTTCACAATCACATTACAGCATGCAAGTAATGAGGAAGGTGGATTCCTATTATGGGACAATGGCGCAGGAACTTTTGACACTGGTGACGGCTATGAAATAATCCTTGATGGAACTACTGAAACCGGAGGAATTGGACATTCTATCCCGGGTAATAATTGGGTAGTAAACTGGACAGCACCTTCGACAGATGTTGGTGAAATACACTTCGCAATGGCAGGTAATGCGGTTGATGGAGATGGCAAAGCTGATGCTGAAGATGCTTGGAATCTATTAGCATTCACGAGTTCTGCCCCTGGAACTGCTGCTACGGATGATAATGAATCACTAGCAACAAAGACCGTTAGTGTAGGCGACTATGATGCTCTATTTGTTACAGAAAAAGATCCTGAGGCTCTTGAGGCTGAACGTCAAGAAGAATTAGCACTGGATTATTTCGAATGGGGTAATATCTACTTTTGGAGCACATTATCGATTCTACTAATCGCTGCTGTAGTTCAAGGTGAATTCTACGAGAGAAGGTTTGGCGGTGGACCAACTCACCTTGACATGTCAATCGCAGTACCTCAAGGTATTTTGAAGGGAGTAATCAGCCTTGGACTTCTGATAGGATTTGGTTGGGCATGGGATGATGGTCAAGCTTGGGGTACACTACTAGTAATAGGAATGCTAACACTTTGGGGTGCTTATTCCACTTATCGAGTAGTAGCACAAGCACAAGCCCCAGCAACTGATATGGATCGCGTGTGATGAGTCGGATGGGTGGATTAAAACTCGCCGATGATGAAGACGTACCAATCGAAAATCATCTTAGTGAGTTTTCTTATCGCGCTTCCATATTGTTATTGCTTATCGCAATACTAACAGTAGTATGGTCATTAAAGATTGATTCCATTCTAACATTTTCAATGAGTATTTTGGATCCGTGCATTAATTCTTGTATGAATGTTTTCGAACCCGCAGAATGGACTGCTCTAAGATGGTTGAGTTCTGCGCTACTAGCCGTGATTAGTGTAGGTCCAATTGCTATCCAACAAATATACTCTTTTTCGGCTAAGGGTTTGATGCCTGGTGAAAGACGGTGGTTACTAAGTTGGCTTAGCAGCACTTGGTTATTGGCCTGTGGCTCAATATATCTCACTCTAAACCACCTAATGCCTAAATTTTTTACAATGGGTCATTCGGTTCAAGATGAAATTGGACTCGTTGGTCGTTATGACGCTGCTGAAACACTTGGGCTTACTTTGGTATTGGCTTGGACAGAACTGATGGTTCTAATCGCCATATCAGCTTTGATTTTAGCTGGAAGGGCAAATATGGTTCATCGAGAAAATGCGGATGGTTGGCGATTACGTATTCACGGTACAATGGTAATGCTTCTCTGGCTCGTTATGCCTGACTCTACGCCAGGTGCCTGGTTTCTAATCGCGATACTTGCTGTCACATTAGTAGAGATATTTGCCTATACACCCCTGCATCAAAAAATGCCGATTCCGCTAAGGATGAAAGAGATTCTCGATACAGAAGGAGGGTTACGTCGAATGCTGATGGCTGATTGTACTTGTGAAGCTGTTTGTCCGAGAAATATACCACCTGACAATATTGGCATATTTTCCGCTGATGGTTTGTGTAGAAGACCAAATGAAAGAGATTCTTTGTTACAAGTTATTTCAAATTCGAAAATTACTGATTTAATAATAACTGGATGTGATTCAAGTCCTCTGCCAAAATCGTTTAAACAAAGTCTGGACAGTTTAGATTGTAGTATCCGTGGACTTGATTTACTGAGAATTAAAAATAGCCGTACAATACCACAAAAACCAATCGGACTCGATGTGGAATTAGCGAAAGCCACTATGGTAGACCCCTGGTCAAAAGAGGTTGTTGAAAATAAATGTCATGACATAATTTCCAAAAATAGTCATGTCGAGTTTCTAATTAGCGATAAACCACCAGCATTCGGTTTACAGATGAAGCCAAATCAGGCTTGGTTACAAATCCAATCAGCAGATGAATTCGTAATTAATCTTGATGAAAATACAGTTAGTTATCAATTGCAATGAACATGCAAAGAAGCGAAACAATTCAAACCATAGAGATGAAGGGAGTCTCATGCGAGCCTTGATTGCGGTACCGTTCGCTATCCTGCTGTTATTGGCAGGGTCATGGTTCGCATTCAATGGCGAAGTTGTAGAGGATTGGATAGAAGAGCAGCGTAATTCAACAACTGAGGAGAAAAACCCTCTCGTTGGGCTTCAAAATAATGAAACATGGATTGTTGCGATGGTCGATTTTTCAGATAACCCAGCTAGTAGTGATGATAATCCCGAAATCGCCACCGGTATAATTCGTGATATTGCCAATCCATACCTTAACCAAACAAGCGGTACTGAAATTGAACTTGAAATTATTATTCATGATAAGGTCATTCGCGCGAAGTATCCCATGACAACCTATGGTCGTGATTCAGGAGCAACACGTGATGCTGGAATAGATGGTATCGACCCATCCTCATTGGCAGTTGAAGTAATCGAAAGTATGGGGGCAAATGTCGATTGGAGTAAATCAGATTTTAATCAAGATGGAATTGTCGACCGTTTTCTAATACTTCACCCTGCTGAACCACAAGAAGACGGTGGCGGTAATAGCGATCGCATCTGGAGTCATTTCTCACAAATGACCGAAACTATGGAAACAAATGATGGCCAAAAAGTTGAACACTACGTCATAGCATCAATGGCCTCTAGTACTTACCGCGGAACAATGATGCATGAAATGCTTCACCAAATGGGTGCAGTCGATTTATACCCCGTACATGATGAAGTCAGCATCGATAACTGGAAGGGTGTAGGTAATTGGGATATAATGGCTAGTGGGAACTGGAATGGTCAGGGGATTTGGCCTGCATTGCCTACTGCTGCTTCAATGGAATTATTGAACATTGATAGATTTGAAGAGTTCAATCCATCATGGCCCCAATCTAGCGGTGATTGCTATGGGCCAAATAAGGAAATGACACAGATGGCTGATGGAGGTTCTGCAATTCGAATTGAAATCACAGAAGGGGAATATGTGTGGATTGAACTTCGTGGTGGCTATGGTTTTGATAACCATCTCCCTGGAGAAGGAGTTTTATTACTTATTCAAGACATTAATAGCGGTGACCTAGATGAAAATGAAGTTAACAGTCATCCTGATGATCCATGGTTAGCAGTTATTGAAGCAGACGGACGGAATGACCTCGTTGCCGGCATCGGGAAAGGTGAATTGAGTGATTTATTCCAAGATGGCGACGTTTTCGGCAGTGATGGTATTTTGATCTATAATCGAGATGGGATATTGGTAGATTGGAACGCAACTGTCAGAGAGACCAATGGTTCGATTTACATTGATTTTGCATCAGATGGTTGTGGCCATTCAATCGATGTTGACCTACCTGATCACGGTTCAATTCTTCTAGCAAACGAATCAATACCTGTACTGATAACTGGAGAATGTGGTAATATTAGTAACAACCTCACTTCTACAGATGGTCGTGTTGTCACATTAAATGAAGGTTTTCTGAATTTTGACGAGGCAGGGTTCGAAATGTCAAGGGGATATATTCGCGGTGAGATAAGTTGTGATGAAGGATCACCAATTATTATCGATCATGAGTTCTTTATCACTCGAAATCGGCCAATAATGACATCATTCTCCAGCGATATTCCTTTAATTGAAAGTACAACTATTCGTATACCTCTATCTTTTGAAGGAAGTGGTAGCCAATCATGGATTGTAGGGATAGATGGTCCAGTTGCTAGAATTACAACAACAACCCAAATTCAAAATCTAGGTAATGGTGATGAATTGGTAATTGTAGTCGAACCAGATAATTTATTGACACCAGGAATGATAGCGAGAGGACATATCATTCTCGCTACTGAATCTGGACATCGATGGGAATTGGACATCACCCTGACCGCTCAGAAAGAGGACATGACCCCCCTTGATGAATGGCGACAACCAGAACGAGTACTTCCGATCGCATGTATATTGGCGGCGATTTGGTTTCTTCTTGGAATAAAGAATTCAGAAACGACCCGGCAACCAGCGCCTGAATTCGAGGAAGGACCAAGCTCCTCCCTGACTGTCCATAGCACAGACCCATCTTTTGCTAACTCCTTCGGCGAGCCGAACACTGAGACAGATACCCTGCCAGTTGGCACTGGCTTCGTCGACCATTTGCAGTAACCAAGGTGCATGCGTATTCTCAATCCAATCATCATAGATTCTCCAACGGCAACCATATTTAAATCCAGGACGCATAATCAATCCCCTCTGCAAAAGATCATCGAATAGACTAGTTATTCTATTATCGACGCCATCTATCCAATCTGCTTCATCTTCCCTTATCATACGTCCACTAAGATGATCAAATCCTAGTGAACGTTCTGACCAACTACTGGATTCTGTGATGAACCAACCATTCTCGTGTGAAATACGATTCTGCCAACTATCTTCAATATTCGAACGCTTTGGCATATTATTACATCCAGTTGGATTTATCATTTCTAGACGATACATTGTAACATCCATCTCTTGATCAATAATTGCTAATTCAGCAGCCCTACCTGTTCGGGAAACTTCCAATACCCATTGTTGTAATTCATCCCAATCGAGAGCATCTTCTGTCAATGCCCAGCGAACTTCAGCACATGGTTCCGAATTAGAAGGGTGTTTTTCTCGTGACCAACGAAGTGCCCAGGTTGAAGTCGCACAATCTAATGAAAGATGAGATGATGGTACTAACCTTTCACCACCAGAACGTATGTGTTCGAATACTACGGCTCTATGCACTAAGCGCTCATCGTCTCTCAATGTATCCTCTATCCAAGTTTTGCTTGGCAAGGGGAAATGACGATGCCAATGGCAGAATAATACCTCCTCTGCCACAATAAGTATTGCGCCATCTGTCAAGTTTTTACCCAGTGCTGACTTCTGGTAAAGGCGACTGGAAACTGGAGCCGGTATTAGCCAACCTCCTTCCGCTTTTTGCGGAGGTTCATTCGCAATCGCAGGTCCTTGTTCATCACTTTCCGTCCAAAGAGGGCGTGTAGTTCTCTTGCGAGGCTTTGACTCTCGTCGATGCTTCGCCATGACTGTGGCAGGAGCCGAACCATATTGAGTATGCAGTATGATTGAAACCTGCAAACACTATCATTGACCGAGAAGGTAATCACCCACCTATCCCTGTTAGGAACCGGGGCGAGTCATGGTTGACGGTTATCTCGGCAGTTTAACTACCGAGGAGAGAACCCTATTGCACCTTTTAGACCACCCATTGCCTAAGGGGAAATGGGAAGCCCCGGAAGCAATTACACAGGCTGGTATTTCTGCAGCAGTCCACGTTCAACGCAAGCATGTACCACGTACTTTGAAACGGTTAGAAAAGAATCTAGATCTAACAATAACTCAACGTCACATACCAGGTGCAAAGCAGAAGCGTAGGGTTTACTCACTATCTCTACAAGGAAAAGAGAGAGCGAGCGAGTTACTGGATAAAATAATGAAATTAGAGATTGTCCACTCTGAACAAAACTCGGTTATTGCAGATATTTATGAAAAAGGTAAACCAATCCTGATAACTCTATCACACTTAGATGAAGGAATGCTATATCATGAGACACCAGTAATCTCATCGGTGTCTAATCCGGAAGGAATTGCCTCATTGGACGCTCAGGCTGGTGAAGAACTAGTTCGGAGAATGTTTGCAACTGCTTGGAAAGATGGTAAAATAACCAAAGATGAGCAGCAATTGCTCAGTGACGTGGTAGATTTTCTTTGTATGCATCCAGAGCGAGCAAGAAGACTTTCAGAAGAAGCAAGAGGTAGCCCTGAGAATCCACCTCCTGAAGAGGTCTATCTTGACATGCTACGTCAAGCTCTAATCGATGGTGAGCTGGCTGATGATGAAATGGCTTTGATTAAGACCTTCCAGATTGCATTTGACATTGATGATTCCGCTCATGAGAGATTGATGGAAACAGCCCGTAGTGAACCTGCTTTACCAGAAAATGTCAGGACCTACAAAGCGACACTAGATACTGCGATGGAAGATGGTAAAATCACCCCTGATGAGGAAGCAATGCTCAGAACATTGCGTGAAGCCCTAAACGTAAGTATGGCAGAGCATGCTAGTTTGTTGGCTGGATTAAGAGACCAATTATAAGGATGGGAAATAATGGCAATGAATGAAGATGAAGTGGAACTCCATGAGCGCTTGAATAAATTAAAAAATATATTTAAGACTCCCAGTGGAGGTAATGTAGTATTAGTTGGAGATGTAATGCTGGATAGATATATCCATGGATACGCTAACGATCTAAATTCCCGTGCCCCAGTACCTGTTCTCAAGGAAACAAGTCGATATGACGACATTGGAGCTGCAGCACACGTTGCTAGAGGATTAGAATCTCTAGGTCTTGCAACGTCACTTTTCAGTATCGTTGGGGATGATGATGCAGGAGTTACAATCATCGATTCATTGGAAGAGGAAAACATCAATTGCACTGGAATAGTACTGGTAGAAGATAAGGTTACTACAGTCAAAAATCGATTGATTGCAAGTAGACCTTCGCTAATTACCAAGGAACAATTATTACTTCGATGGGACATAGAGGATGATGGTAATATCACAGAGGAAGCACTACATGCCCTGATTGATTCTGCTTTAAAGAAAATGGAAGAGTCAGATGTTTTGGTCATTTCGGACTATGGACATGGTGTTCTCACAGATTGGGGTACTGAAAAATTAATCAAGGCAGCAAAGAATGCAAATATACCTACCATTTGTGACCCTAAACTAACTGGACTACACCGAATAAAAGGTGCTGATTGGGTTCTATTTCAAACGAGAGGTTTAGATTTGTTAAGAAGAAGAATGGGTGCTTCTGATGCTAGTGAGTGCGCTGCTAGACTGCTTGAAGAAAACGAATGGTCTAATCTCCTAGTCCTAGGTGGAGAGGATGGAGTGACGGTTTACAATGAGAAAGAAAATGAAATTCATGTCAGTTGTACACTCGGACAACCACATCAAGTCATTGGACTACTCGATGCTGCTGCTGTTGCTGTAACTTCTGCATTATGTCTAAAACTCAGTTCATACGATGTAGCATATCTGGCAAATGCTGCTTGTGAAGTAATAATGTCGACAGAGGGTAGATTCACTTTGACTAGGAATGATCTGAGCAATCGTCTCGACGAAGTATCTTGGAACATGCAGATTTCAAAGAGGTGATTTCATGAGCCATTGGCAATTATCTGCTACTGCAGATATCGGTATCAGAGCATTTTCTAATAACCAAGCCAATTTGTTTAGAGACGTTACAATCGGTATGCAAAATATAATTTTGAGCGAAAAGGGGAGCGATGATATCCCAGGGTTAATTCGAACAACTGCTGAATGGTCAGTTCAAATAGAAAATTGTGATCAAATAGAATTATTACTCTTAAAATGGCTTGATGAAGTACTATTCATGTCAGAAGTTGAAGGCAAATTCCTAATCGATTTACAGCCAATGTTAAACTATGAGGGGAATAATATGTTGTTTAGAGCGCAGGTTAGTTATGTTGAATCCGAATTAATTGAAAGAGAAATCGAGATTAAAGCTGTAACTAGTCATGGTCTGGAATTTAAGGAAGTTCAAATTGGCGAGTTGATTACTAGTGACGATATTGACATACCTATGTTTGAGGGCCCAGGTTGGCATGCTGATGTATTATTCGATATCTGATTGGTTCCATTAGGATGGACATTTATTCCAATCAATGTCATCATCGACTAGGGGCTGTGGTATGAAAAGTAAAGGATTTACAGGAGTCCCATCAGACCAATTTCCTGCAGCCATCGCTTCACCATTGCTTTCCATGAAAGCAACACGTGCACTTTCAGCCCCTTCTAAATCTCCTTTGACCATTGACGAAATGTAATCCGATTGTGCCTCAATACGCGGATAATAAGCAATATTTGCCAGAGAATCTCGAATGAAGGAAATTTGTTGGAAATGACTAGCAACTAGGGGTGGGAAACCATGATAGTCATTTTGAACAAGGACAAATCGAACTTGGTCATCAGGTAGGGGATTAGAATCATCACGATTAA
>ERZ1046876.837-NODE-837-length-21980-cov-5.576556_pt1 | contig 21980 bp, 18 predicted proteins | sample MGYA00383094_ERZ1046876 | MGnify/ENA primary metagenome ERZ1046876 (study PRJEB29581, sample SAMEA5548364) | metagenome | biome: marine; feature: coastal; material: water | depth 50 m | study: Short-term variability in the microbial, nano- and picoplankton...
AACATCAAGCCCTTCCTCAATGACTTCGATCGACCAATCTTGCTGTAGAAGACCAATATTAGTAAATGAGATGCCCATTTGTGTACTATTTTCCACAAAATAGAGGTGGTCTGCGGAAAATTGGATTTGTAAATCTTCATCCCAATCATTAGCATAAGCAAAGGGTATCTGTGCAGGTAGCATCAAGATGAAAGCTAGAAATAAATACAGTCCAAGTCGACGATGGTCGTTATCTGAAAGGCCTTTAGAATCGTCAAGAATTATCGGCAATCGAGGGTCTGCACCTCTGGTGATAAGCAATATTGCTGAAATTATGATTAAAACAGTCCATATTGTAAGGGAAGAAAAAGCACCGTAAAGGAAGGAAAATAATAGTACAGTGAACAACAACATCATCTGAGTCGAGCCAGATCTCGCATCATATACGCCCATTCTTGCCATCAGTAATCTTCCACCTGGGAAAGTTGGTAATGGAATTAGGCTTACCCAGCCAAAGAATAGTAACGTTGCTCCGGCAAAGGTCAGAGGATGGACAAATGATGTTGCCAATAGCCAACCATGTTCGCCCATAGAGCCCAAACCAATCATCTGAACAATTAACGGCAACTCTAATGTAAGGGGCATTGAACTCAAAGCAACTAATTCCGGTGTCAGATTAATTCCAGCAATAACTAAAATTATGCCGCCGATTATCATTGCTATTGGTGCTGAAATCGCTGCCCATCCAAGACTTGCACGATCTGGCCAAATACGCGCATCCATGCGAGGAATCGAAACTACTCCCAATAAACCAAAAGGCCACCAAAGTGCTGGGAATGCAAAAACTGGGAAAAGATGCGGCACCCTAATTCCATGATCTGCAGCTATTTTTTTGTGCACTGAAGATGCTAAGAAAATAACTAACAGAATGGGTAATGCATAGCCTATGAATGCATCAACGACGATAGATGTATGGAACCATCCACCATCTGGTCTACCAACTGACATCCATGTCTCAGCGGCATACATCAATGATAGTAAAGCAAAGAACCACATTAAAAGTGGTAGTTTACGCGACGGAAACTGTTGAACAGGAGTAGGTAATACCTGAATTATCCAAGGTTCGTCTGGATGTAGGCTAACTACCCAATCTAAACGTGAAAGATGTTGATTTATGTCGACGATTATCTCATGGATATCATCTTCTTCATCTTTTGTCTGAATTACAAATGCTGGCCAGGGGCCATACATGTCAGAAATTATGTCAACATAACGCGAAATAATTCGAGCCATCAATTGCTGTTGAGGCCATCTTTCCTTATGAGCAGGCATAGGTTCGGCCTGAACTTCATCTCCGCTAATGGATAGTCCCCCCTCACGGCACTTGGTCATCCTACTTCAAAGTCCACATTATTCTCAACCCAACGAGGAGGTGAGTAATCACTTGTTCTTGAATCTCTTAAGACGGAAGGTTTCTTCCCTCTCCATCTCTTCAAGCCTTAATTGAATGAAAACCTGAGCTTCTTCTAATTCCGGAATAACCTTGTACTCAAGAGCATTTACACGCCTTTTTGTAGCCTCTATTTCAGCAAGAAGACGTTTTAGTGTCGCTTCCATCTCAGATGCTTTGACTATTTGCACAATCAAGTCGCCAAATGAATCAGCGGCCTCGTCAACGTATGGGCTAGAACCAACAAGACCAATTCCGCGCTCCCTTAGTGATTGTTTGAGATTTGTTCCACTTACACTTGGAACAACTACACCCATAATATTTCTCGGCTCCACTTCGACTTCAGGGTGAGTAGAGTTAGCAATTGCGGCTGAGCGCACCTTAAGTGCCCCCTCTATAGAGTTAGCCAAATCGATTCGACCTTTTGCTAGAATAAAAGCAGCGGTCAAATCTTTCTTTGCTTTTATCATATCAGCAAGTAGATTTCTAAACTCGTGAAATAGACCATCTCGCTTCATCTTCAAGAGATTATAGCCATTCTTGGTCTGTTTGATACGACGCTTAAGATTGATCAGCTCACTTCTGGTGGGCTTGATATCCAATGCCATTTCTAAAACCTCCTTTCAATTGAATATTCAGTCCTTATTCTCAGGATGGTACTTCTCAATCCACTTCTGGTCAAGACGCACTAGATACTTGAGATCGATATCGCTGAGTAGATTCCAACACAAGTCGAGTGTTTCCTCGATAGTTCTGTCTTCATCTCGTCCTTGGCGAAGGAATTTATCTTCGAATACTGCTGAGAAATCGAGTAGTTGCTTATCTCTCTCATTCAATGCATCTTCTCCAACAATTGCCACTAGACCACGAAGTTCACGACCTTGTGCATATGCAGCATACATCTGATCGGATACCGATTTGTGGTCTTCACGGGTAGTTTCTTCACCAATACATCCGCCCATAAGACGCGATAGTGATGGTAATACGTTAATTGGAGGATAGATACCCTGTTGGTGTAACTCACGAGAGATAACAATTTGTCCTTCGGTAATATATCCAGACAAATCAGGTATCGGGTGTGTTATATCGTCACCAGGCATTGTTAGAATCGGGAATTGAGTAATTGAACCCTTCTTTCCTTTAACAATTCCAGCACGCTCGTAGAGCATGGCCAAATCAGTATACATGTATCCAGGGTAACCACGACGTCCAGGAACTTCCTCACGTGCTGCTCCAATTTGACGTAGTGCGTCACAATAATTGGTCATGTCAGTATAGATGACCAGAACGTGATAGTCACGCTCGAAAGCCAGATATTCTGCGGCTGTAAGAGCCAGACGTGGAGTGATGATTCTCTCTACAGCTGGGTCATCTGCCAGATTAACGAAGAGAACAGCGTTTTCTAGTGCGCCAGTTCTCTCAAGATCTGTTCTGAAATAATTATATTCTTCTGCGGTGATTCCCATTGCACAGAATACAACAACGAATTCCTCATCACTACCTTTGAGAGCAGCTTGACGAGCAATCTGTAGAGCGATGTCATTGTGTGGCAATCCAGAAGCACTGAAAATTGGTAACTTCTGTCCACGAACTAATGTGGTACAACAATCGATTGCTGAAACACCGGTTTGAATGAAATCGTGTGGGCTTTGACGGCTGAATGGATTGATAGCAGCACCGATGATATCGGCTTTTTGATCTGCAACAATCTCTGGACCGCCATCTCTTGGCCTACCTGCGCCATCGAGGATTCTACCGATTAGGCCATCACTCACTGGTAATTTGAAAACATCACCCATGAATTTGATACCTGTTGATAGGTTGACTCCTGCGGTTCCTTCAAACACTTGAACAACAACAATTTCGTTACTTGTATCAAGTACTTGGCCGTTCTTCATAGTACCATCTGGCATCCTTAATTGGACAATTTCGCCAAATGCGACTGGTTCGGTCTTATTCAGGAACACTAGTGGTCCCTTTACGTCTGTGATTGTGCGGTATTCTTTGCCTGACATATCATTCAACTCCTCAGTTCTCCTCGATCGTAGCAGCGATCTCTTCATTCATCTTTTCAACCATTTCATCGATTACATCGATATATCCCGTTTCGAATCTAGCTCTGATTAGATTAGAACGAGCAGGGACATTGACTACATCATCGAGTTGTGCTCCGGCTGCTATTGCATTCTTTGCGCTCTCTTGGAAGGTCAAAATTGCTTTCACCATTGCATATTGTTGCTCAATACTACAGAATGCATCTACTTCGTGGAATCCGTTCTGTTGCAAGAAGTATTCTCGAATCATTCTAGCAACTTCTAATGTCAACTGTTGATCTATTGGCAGAGCATCAGAACCGACCAATTGTACGATTTCTTGTAACTCGGACTCTACTTGTAACAAACCACTTATCTCAGTTCTAATCTCGGGGAAATCCTGAGCGATATTATCCCTAAACCATTGATTCAGACTTTGAGGATAGAGACTGTAAGAACTTAGCCAATTGATTGCGGGGAAGTGCCTTTGACGAGCAAGTCCAGCATCTAGGCCCCAGAATACTTTGACTATTCTGAGAGTTCCTTGGCTTACTGGTTCAGAAATATCTCCACCAGGAGGCGATACAGCACCGATTACAGTAATTGAGCCATCATCGCCATCAAGGGTTTGTACACGACCTGCGCGCTCATAGAACTCCGCAATTCGACTGGAAAGGTATGCAGGATATCCTTCTTCACCAGGCATCTCTTCAAGACGAGAGGAAATCTCTCTCATAGCCTCTGCCCAACGGCTGGTTGAGTCGGCCATCAAAGCGACATCGTAACCCATGTCACGGAAATATTCTGCAATTGTAATACCGGTGTAAACACTAGCCTCACGAGCAGCCACTGGCATATTGGACGTGTTTGCTATCATCACAGTACGATTCATCAATGGCTTACCTGTATTAGGGTCAATCAGATGCGGGAATTCATCAAGAACCTCTGTCATCTCATTACCACGCTCTCCACAGCCAATGTAAACTACGATTTGAGCGTCAGAATACTTAGCCAGAGATTGTTGAGTAACAGTCTTTCCAGATCCGAAAGGTCCTGGGATTCCTGCAGTTCCACCCTTAGCGAGTGGGAATAGGAAATCAAGAATTCTCATTCCAGTAACTAGAGGAGTATCTGGAGCATATTTCTGCTGGTAAGGGCGTGGTGTTCTAACCGGCCACTTCTGCATCATCTGCATCTCAGTTCCATCTTCTAGAGTACAAACTGTGTGAGTGACGTTGAAATCTCCATTTTCAATCGATTTAACGATTCCACCTTTGCCGGGAGGGACCATTATTTTGTGAACGATTGTCTCGGTTTCTTGAACTGTTCCGATAACTTGTCCAGATCCAACTTCATCACCAACAGATACTGTTGCTTCAAATGCCCATTTCCTCTCAAGGTCGAAAGCATCTGCATCAACACCACGAGTAATGAAAACACCCATGACTTCTTCCAAGGTTGGTAGAGGTCTCTGGATTCCATCATAAATCTGAGTCAATAAGCCAGGGCCTAGTGCAACAGATAGAGTTTCTCGAGTATTTAGTACAGGTTCTCCTGGACGGATACCGCTGGTATCCTCGTAAACCTGAATTACGGCTTTATCGCCATGTAATTCGATTACTTCGCCCATTAGACCTTCATTTCCAACTCTTACTACATCATACATACCCGCTTCCATTCCAATAGCGGTAACCACTGGTCCAGATACACGGAAAATTGTTCCTTCATCACTCATATTTCTTCCTCCGGGAATTTTTTCTTCACTTCCAAAGATCGACTCCTATTGCTTTGCGAATTGTTTCTCGCAAAGAATTGTCCTCTTCAACACCGATGCCGAGAACGGTAGGTGTAATCGAGGCAGAGGCCCGCTCACGCAGACGCTCTGGCAGGCTTGCAAATATCGCGGAGTCGACCACCACGATACCAATTGCCTTATTGTTTAGTAAATCCCTGAAGGTTTGAACTGTTTCTTCTTCTCCTTCAGGGTTGTGAAATTCGCTCACTCCTGCTAGTTGAAAACCTAGGGTGAATTCCGATGGTCCTACTACTGCAATTTCCATCATATCACCTCACAGAATGTGTGCCTCCAAAACCTCGGCTGATAACCCAGCCGAAGCTCCTCTGACTATGAGGCGGAGATTCTCCACCTCTCTGACTTTGCATGAGACATAATGTACCACGGGTAGGGCTGAGACGGGGTGGAGGTAGCTCAGACTCTTCATAGTGGCGATTTCTCTCTTACGAAGCCAGGTAATTATCGGATCTAGAGTATTATTAGCATCTGATTCGGCAAGCATCTTCTCAAACTCATCGAAATCAAATCTACGTGATTGGCGTAAGACATCAAGTAAAACGCTTTTTCCGCCATTAGCAACGGTATTAAAAGCAGATTCTTTGATTAATCTACCCCCACTAATCAGTACAGAAAGTATTTCATCAGCCGATTGGCCAAATTCTACAGCTTCCAAAATATTGATGATATTACGATGATCAATCTCGGTTGCAAGGAGGTTCTTTAGAACCCTTGTTTCCGGCGAGTTACCAGATAAGCCGCTTAAACTATGCTGGAAATAATGTCTATCTAATACGTCTTCGTATTCTCCTAATGTGGCTGTATCGGATAGTGCAAGTAAAGCACTGCCAAAGGGTAGTCTTCGCATTTGCTCGACTACAGACCTAAGACCGTTTGCTTCTTCCACCATCTTCAACCAAGGAACGTTGATTTCATTCTCTTCCGGCAGAACTGTGTGAGCGATTTTACTTGATTCGATTTCGTTGTACGCAGCCCTCATTACGACCTTTGCGTTATGGTAACGGAATCTACCTGTATAAATCTCGACCTGTTTGCGGAGATCTCCGCTACAAAGTTCGATGATATTCGCTAGTTCTGCTTCGAGATTATGAGACAATCCAACTTCAATCAAATCGCTACCTTTGAAGGCACCTGCATACTTGTCAATCTCTTGACGGTATCCAGAATCAGCAATCGAAACAGCAAGCTGCTCCGGAGTTTGTTGAACCAACTGACGGAAACGTGTGCTATCGATTAGCTTACGCTTACGCGATTTAGCTCGCGCAGCAACATAAGCATTGTTTCTTGATAGCACTCCCATGTCAGTCCCTCATTCAGAATAATTTTTCATTAATTTCAGCCCGCTTATCGGACCATGCCTCTTCTAGTAAAGTGTCAAACCTGAAGTCGAAGGATATTGATGAGTCCGCAGCCACGAGGATGAAACCTCCTAAGCCTTCGACATCATCTCCCATCTCAAACTCTGAGGAAGAATCCTTCAGAGCTGCACGGTCGATTGTTGTCGGTTGGATAACCATCTTACCTTCACTCATTCTAGCAGCATCGACTAATAGTTGTTTGAGAAGACTCGCTCGACCAGCAAGCGACGAATCCCCTAACTTCTCTTTAGCCAAAGAAAATGTAGCATCGAGTTCAGTACGTCTCGCTACAAGAACTTCCTGCTGATTGGATTGACGGGCGCTGGCGACGATTTCTCGCGAAATCTTTCCAACTTCCTTACTTGCCTTGGTATCTGCACTTTCTTTGATCGAATTAGCACGCTCTTCAGCCTCGGATATTATCTCCTTAGCTTCCGCCTTTGCTGTTTTAATCAAAGCCTTGGCTTCAGACTCAGCTGAGTCTAAGATATCCTTGGCTAATTTCTCCAATGTCATTTCATCACCTACCATTCAAAGGAACAAGTCCCTTGAATCGTCCTCCTCAGAGGAACAGGGGCATCATACCCAGGATAACGATCGATTCTGGCAAAGCGGTAAAAATCAGTGCAGCACCGAATTTACTCTCATCTTCTGCCAACATTCCTACAGCAGCACTACCGATTGCGCTTTGAGACATACCAGCACCGATTGCAGCTAATCCTAGGGCTATTCCAGCACCTAGGCTCTTGTATGCTGCTTCTGTGCTTACGTTGTCATCTCCGTCTCCCTCTGCGGCAGTAACACCTTGCGCGACCAAGACTATACCCATTAGTACAATCAGGACACGAGCGCTCATCCTTACATTTCTTACATTCATTGTTTTTCCTCCAATTTGTCCTTTGGGACTCAGATATGACCCTCTACATGGAGGGGACGGCCACCCAAGGGGCTGAAAGCAACCCCGGAGCCGTCGTGGAACTTGCTCATCCATTCCACAAAGTGGAGACGGGCGGCGTGTATTGAGGGGGATAGTATTCCTAAGAGAATTGCAAAGATATGGATTGAGACCCAGAGAACAAATGCGCCTACCATCACTAAAGGACTAGCAGTAGTTACCATTGTGTGATACCCCAAGTCATTACCCAACTCGGCGATTTTAACTCCTGCGACACCAACTGCCATAATTCTGAGATATGACAGTGTGTTAGCCAACAGACTGAAGGTCTCGATCGGGCCCATGATGAATCCTCCAACCCATCCTAACTTCTCGAATACGGCTAAACCGATAATCAGACAAATAATACCCAAAATGATAGATATGGACCAGCCAGTTAAGGAAAACAGCTCATATCTGGTGTCGGTCACGTAACGGAATAGATGCCCGAATCCGCCGAAGAGAAGCAATAACCAGCTGCCTTTCTCGAAGAATGCAGCAATAAATCCATGGGCCCTGAATACATTGATGAAACCGATACTAAATCCGATTGCTAGGTGAGTGGCGCCCAAGTAAATGGATAGAAGAACATAATCTACTAATGCGCCATCGACTCTGTGGAACGGGATATATGTGTGACCTAGGTTAAACGTATCTGCAATGAATGCTGGAAGATGGAAGGTGTCATGTGTCCAATGGTAGAATCCCGCCACTGGCCCCCATTCATCGATTATGAAACCAAATGCTTCAGCATATAGAATACCGAAAATCATAGTCCAAACAGCCATCCATGTGAGAATTGTTGCTGCTGTGGCACCGAATGGCGTGTGCCCAATCTTGAGCCGAAGAGTCATAGCGAGGATGAATAATACCAACCCATAACCAGCATCACCGAGAATAATCCCGTAGAATATAGGGAATGTTACCATCATCATGAATGTAGGATCAATTGTCGAATAAGCAGGGCGCCCAACAAGTTCAGTTAGGGATTCGAATGGCTTTGCAGCTGCAGGATTCTTGAATTCGACAGGAGGTTTTTCCTCGTGATGGCCTTCATCGTCATGCCCATGCCCATGAGATTCGACATGCTCACGGATGGATACGTGGCTAGAGACATTTTTCAAAGCGGAAATAGTTGCATCAGCGTCTTCTAGAGGAACCCATGCTTCAAATGCATATGCATGAGGAGTTACTGCACATTTAACATGGCCAGTTAGAATCTCTTCCTCTCGCTCTAAGTGCTCATTAACCGCTAGGAGTAAGCGACCATGCTTCTCGCCCCAATCTAAAGAAGCCTTGTTGTTGGATTCGATGGTTGAAGTTAATTCAGAGATTCGGTTTTTAGCCTCTTTTAGAACTTCTTCAGTACTACCTTTACCAGTCGGAATCTGGATTGGTTTTGACCCCAATTCTCCAAGAGCGATTTGGACTTCTGCCGCACGACCAGGCTCGCAAGCGACTGCGACTACTCTGCCTGCTACTTGGAGTTCTATTGCATCCATCAAATCAGCAAATACTGTTTTTGCTTTGTTGGCCTTTGCACAATCTGCGATGTAGACTTCGACAGATTCGATTCCGGTTAAGAGATCCAATGGCATATTCAGAGGAGCGATCATCGAGAGGAGTTCTACCTTCTCCTCCAACCTTCCAACTTCTGCTTCTGATTCCCGTGAGTTGTCGACTACTTTTAGAATGGAGTCGACATCGTTTTCAAAATCAGAATCAAGGGCTTTCTGAACCTCTTTGTGACTCATAGGGCCTTTTTTATTTGCTGAGTTAAGCGCAGCTATTGCAGCCCTTGTCCTAACCAATAGTGACGTGATTTCATCTGCATTAGGGTTAGGACTTCCTATGCTTACTCCTTCAGTTTCAGCTGTATGTTCTTGAATATGGACTACACCGAGATCAGCACAAACACGCAAAGCAGCATCTAGATCGCTACGCGACCCTGCTGCAATAACATGTGCCATCTCAACGGTCTCGAACATTTTAAACAACTCAGGGCATCAAAGAATCAATAATCAATTGAACTGCATCATTACGTGATTTGGAGGCTGAGGCGTGAACTGCTTCTATCGCCCCTGAACCATCTGCTTCGACTACTTTTGCTTCCTTACCTGCTTTGTCACGAGCTGTGTTGAGAGTGGTGATTGTGCTAGTAAGTGATTCATCGGTTGCATTCTGAATTATTTCAGCTGCTTTACGGCGTGCATCCGCAACGATTTGTATAGCCTCTTCCTTGGAGGATTCCAATTTTTCATCAGCAGTAGTTTCCGCTTTTTTGATACTCTTGAGAACGTCTATCATAGTCACGATGTTCACCTTGGTTGAACTGCCCCACAAAGAAGAGGTTCATAACCATCTTGGTATGATTACTAATACATGATTTCACCAAGCGAGAACCATTGAATAGAGAGTGCTTGTCGCAGGTCCGATGACAGATCGTTCAAATAGCAGTGGATTCGATCCATCTGGTATCGATGAACAGACATGGTCTGAACTAGAAAAACAACTCGAGGCAACCATCCCGGTTTACGACCGAGTCAATCGTTTGATGACCTTGGGAACCGATCGCGGGATGAGAAGACATGTTGCTAAATTAATCGAACCAGGGATGAATGTGTTAGAAGTGGGGTGCGGACCGGGAAGTTTTGCAGAAACCCTCCGTGGAACCGAATTAAGCTGCCTTGACCCCTCTGCTGAGATGTTAAAGGTCTGTAAGAAAAGAGTAGATGCGGCAAGGGCGAAACACTCAGAATCACAAGTGAAATACATAGAAGCCATTGCAGAAAACATCCCTGTTGAAGACAATACATTCGACCGGGTTGTATGCTTATTCTCATTCAGGGATTTCAAAGATAAAAAGAAAGGACTTGAAGAGATTTATCGCGTCCTGAAACCAGGAGGTATGTTAGTTATTTGTGATGCGGGTAAAGCAAATTGGCTGCACGGAATATTCGGCCGCCTATGGATGGCAACATATGTGCAAATTGTGGCAAGAATCGTCACCAGAGATCCAAACCACCCATGGAAATGGTTAGCAAAAACATATACTCACTATGGAACCCATAAGTTCTACAAACAAATTATGAAAGAAGTAGGCTATAATCCGGCTAAAGTCAGACTTTTATTACCACTGGGCATGGCTTCAAGATTCATAGCAGTTAAACCAGAATGAATACCCTTTAGTCTACCTTAGTCCTATTACTCACTAGGTACAAATACTCTTTCAACGATAAAGGCTTGAATTGAACAGTGGTCCCGATTGGCATGAATGTTCTTAATTCATCCAATCCCCATTTCAAGCAAAGGCTTGAGCACTTCAAGGTGGAATAACTTTCCAGCCCATCCATACCAATCGGAACACAAAATTATCTGTGATAGATCACTCTTCAGAGGCTTTGGACTTGGAGTCCATGGTAGCAGCATACCAAACCATCATACCAAATGCGGTTTTGTTAACTACATCAGCAATGTTGTATAGTATGTTCAAGTTGTTTACAGCACTATCGCTTGCACCATTACCCAACACGAATCCTAGTGGATAAATCGCCCAGCCAACGGTCAAAATCACAGCCATAGCCTTGAAAGCAAATTGTGTGCCTTCGCTTGCTTCACCAACTTTCTCTTTAGCTTCTCCAGCCCAAATCTCGTAGATGATGTATAGCCAGGCTAGCATACCCACTGCGAATAGAGGCCAGGTCAAACTGGAAGACATCTCTCCCGATTCAGCCAAGAACCCAGTTACAAGCATGACGATTGATGCACCGAAAAGCCTCCAGAATAGCATAGCAGATGCGGCTCCAACTGCGGCAAGAATCAAGTAAAACTCTGATACCTGTAATGGAACAGTGATCAACCAATCAACATATCTCAGAACCAGCGGTGATTCACCGTTGTTTGCCCAATGCTCGCGCATGTAGGTGTAGTGATACCATGCGACACCTGTTACTAATGCAGCAACAGTCATCGATGTTCTCCACTTAGGAGCAACGTTTTGTCTTTCTAAAATGAAGAATACCGTTGATGCTAGCATCATGGCAGTTGCAAGCCAAAATGAAACGGCAACCATATCGCTCGAATCCAGAGATCCAGCGGTCAAATTCGTATTATTGGCTGACACAGTCCCTAAAGTCAACAAGGACAAAGTTCCAATCAGCAGCAGGCTAGATGTTCTCTTGAGGTTGGTTTTCAACATATCTCTCAAATGATGCTTTTACCATTTAGATATAAACTAATGTTTAATGTTATAGAGTAGAGCATTTTGATATTCACGATATGAGCATTTGCAAATATTTTAGCGGACTAGAAAATTGCCGTTAAAAACTAGTATCACTACTCTAAACACTCTAAATTTTTGGCTACTTTTTGCGCTGAAATAAACAAATCAATATAACCAGTACCATTTTACGGTTGATGTGGTGGTTTTTTGAGGAACATATTCGATGAGATGACTAAGTTTAGTGTAGACCGCCCGAAAAAGGCATTGGGAATCATACTGGTATTGATTTTAGCATTGGTTCCAAATGCTATGTTTATCAACTTTGACAATAGTGAGGACGCTTTTTTCCCAGATAACGAAACTGTTAGATTACTAAATGAGGTCGAAGATGAATACCAAGCCTCAATTGACTTCATACGTTTCATCGATGATATCGAAGCAGGAGATTTGTACAAAAACTCGACATGGCAAAAACTTGCAACATTAGAAGCAATACTACTCGAGAACCCTGACTTGGATAAATACCAATATCCCTTATTCGGAGTTCAAGCAAATAGTGGGATGGCTAGTACAGCAATACAATGGCACAATATCCAAGATCGAACAACTGCTGAAACTTGGATAAATAACCTCAATTTAGCAATCGAGGAGGTTGCAAACTCTAGTAATGAAACTCTGAATTCGGCTCTTGAAAATCTATCTATTGCTAGTAATGAAATCCCCAGCCCGGGAGTAGTTACTGCAGAACAACTTCGTAGTTGGCAGCCTGATGATCCGGAATTATGGCTCAAAAGACTAGACAGCGGGAACAACTTATCTGCATCTCTAAGTATTTCTGCAAGTCAATTGGGTGGCTTAGTACAAAGTCATCCAAATAGTAGTCAAATACCCGTAACAACAGGCCCTATAGCGGGAAAACTGGGGATTCTTATTGGAATGCAATCTATCGATTACCGTTCAATTATGATTTCAAATCTACCTGCTGATGACTCCTCTAAGCCTTGGGAATCAGATGGGCCGGTTTTAACAACATTTGTAGTGGTTACTGATCCAGTAGAATATGGTGTTGAAGTTACAGGAGATGTGCAAGAAATAATCACTACATGGGCTGCAACTCTCAACCAACAAGCCATAAATGAAACTGATGATTCTGATATTTCCGTATTTTCTTTCTCACAACTTTCAACTGGACAAAACGCTAACTTGGGCAAAGAACTAGGGATTCTTAATTCTATATGTTTACTATTACTGGGTTTTATATTATGGAGTAAATTTAGGAGTAAAAGAGATACTTTCAACGTTCTAATACTAACTGTATTAGCAATTTTAGCGACTTATGGAATGGCTGGCTTCATCACGTTACTGGGCAATAATATGGTTTTCAATGCCGCGATGAATTCCATACCGATTTTACTTCTAGCAATCGGTGTTGACTACGGATTGCACGTTGTTGCAAGGATTAGAGAAGAAATGCAGGACCAAGAGAAGAATGATCCACAAAATCGTGAAACATTACGCGACTTCTCTCTGGAAGCACGTGCCATTGCAATTCGTAAAGGAACGATTCTGACTTCTGCAGCATTGTTGGTAGCAATTTTTACCGATATGGTTGGTTTCCTATCATTCAGATTTTCATCACAGCAATTCCTAGTCTCATTTGGTACAGTAATTGCCATTGGACTATTTTTCATCTATCTGCTAAGCATTACGGCTCTACCTGCGTTAATGATGCTAATTCCTCCAAAGAAATTGCCACTTGCTAAATCAGGTAAGAATGACATCGGACCAATCTCTGAATGGGTTGGTAAAATTACAAAAACGCCTGTTTTGGTAGTTGTTGTGACAATTATAATATCTGTTCCAATGTTTATTGGCTTCCAACAACTTGAGGTAGGATTTGATACACGTGACAACTTTGATGACTCTGTGCCAGTAGTGCAAGATTTCTTACTTATCGCTGATGAATTCCAAAGTAGTCCTTCGCCGCTATATGTGGTACTAGAAGGCGACATTATATCTCCTGATGGACGTTTGATATACAATCAAATCATCGATAAATTATCCTCGACAGAAGGCACTAATGGGATTCCAATTGGCATTTGGAGCGTCCTCGAAGACTCGAGAGTTTCAAATCCAGAACTAGATACATTGTTGACAAATTTAGACGATAGTGATGATTCTTGGAGTGATCTACAAAGTTGGCTAGAAACTGAAGATGGCCGAAATATTTCATCTAGTAATATGAATTCAGATGCGACTCAAACAGTAATATCTTTCCAAGCAGCAACCTTGGATTGGCAGGCAACTGCTGATTTTGAATCGATTTTGAGTAGTGATTTGTCAGAACTTACGAAAGGTTACGACAACAAATATACAATCGAATTATCTGGTCGTTCGCTAATACTTGCCCAAGTTACCGCAGACGTTGCAGATTCTGCAGTTCTTTCTACTGCCACGGTTGCTGGAGTGATCTTGATTATGCTTGCCGGTATCAATACCGTTAGACAGCAAAGTCTCGCTAGAGGTTTTGCACGCGGTTTCGTCACCTGGATTCCATTAATGGTAGTAGTTGTGTGGGTTTATGGGATTATGGGACTTACTGGCTACCAACTGAATTCACAAACAGTTACGATAGGAGCACTAACCCTTGGTTTAGGTGTGGATTATGCGGTACACTTCACTACAAGAATGGAAGAAGAAGTCGTTCATTCGCCAAATGCTGACCCTGCCGATTGGACAACCAAGTCGGCTGCGACAACGGGAAGAGCAATGTTTGGAGCCGCAATCACAACCGCAGGTGGTTTTTCTGTTCTTAATTTTTCATCCCTTGTTCCTTTGCAATTGTTTGGACAGGTCTTCGTCGTAGCAATTATACTAGCCCTAATCTCTAGTCTATTGCTACTACCTGCATTGTATACGCCGTTCCTAAAGCAAGATGCGCAGAAAGAGCTAGCTAAGCAGAACTTACTAGAAAGTGAGTGAGATTCTATATTCAAGATTCGGTTATTGAATCGGCGTCAATAGATATCGTATTTTTTGAATATCGCTATTCACTAGGGTACCGTTGTAGTCACCGGTAAACACAAAGTTATCGCCTGCAACAAACCTTGGCACAGATGGTTGTAATCATAGCAAGGTTTGAACAGTTTTGTTGTTCTAGCCGATTGGATTTTCCAGTCTGCAAATGTGAAAATATTTCCTTCTATCAGTATCCCATATCAATCAAAAATTGGGGGCCTTCGAAGCCAATCTCTCTAAAGATGCGGATTGCTTCTCTCCATAACAGGTCAGCCTTAGCAAGATCGCCTCGTACTTCTTCTGTGATCCCAAGGCTGACCAGTGACATCGCCTCACCATGTCGGTCGCCAATTTCTCTATGGATGGCCAGACTCTCTAGATTCAGCCGTTCTGCCTCAACAAGGCGGCCTCGGTTTTTCGCTCTCCTAAATCTTCTCTTATAGGGCCGTATGGCATTTGAGAGGTTGAGTAAAGTAACCGCCTCACCATGTCGGTCTCCAATTTCTCTACTGACCGCCAGACTCTCTCTATTCAACCGTTCCGCATCAGCATCGTTGCCTTGTTCGAGCATGTATTGTGCAAGATAACGCAGTGAAACCGCCTCACCATCCCTATCACCAATTTCTCTAAAGATAGCCAGGCATTCTAGAGTCATTTGTTCTCCCTGGTCATTATTATGGGAGAACTTGAGGAGCATTCGCGCCTCATTATTCCGATCACCAATCTCTCTAATGATAGCCAGACTCTCTAGATCTAAATGTTCCGCCTCAGCAGAGTAGCCTCGCTTTCTATAGGAGCTTCCAAGATCACCTAGTAACATCGCCTCACCATGTCGGTCGCCAATTTCTCTACTGATCGCCAGACCCCCTCGATACAACCTTTCCCCTTCCTCAAGGTCGCCTAATGTGTCTGCAATATGTCCAAGATAACGCAGTGACTTCGCCTCACCGCTTCGGTCGCCATTTTTCCTGAATGTTTCCAAAGCCCGTAAGTAATGTTGCTGAGCCGAATGCGTTCTTCCTGCAAGTCTCGCTGCATTTCCAAGCGTAAACTCTGAAGCAGTATCAATTGAGTAATATTTTTCCATTACCATCTACTCTAATTTCTTGATAGTAAATTTGAACTAATAATTCGCAAGATGAAGCACATATCTGGAAATCGTTTTCTTTGACGTAAATAGTTTCATTACTATTCCATTGACTTTCATTTAGATCTGTATCTATCAAAATACATTGTGATGGTTGTATTTTCTCAGGGTCATTTAGGGCTTGAAATGGCTCTCCGTCAATCCAAGATACAATTAGGCTAATCTGCCTTTGTTTATCGTCTGCATCATAGTAACTCAAAAATTGAAGTTTATACTTCGTCGAACCATCATCGATAACATATACTCGTTCCTTTGCCTCGATTCGATGAACAGAGAAATTGTAATCATACCAATCTAATCTTTCATCTGAGTTTTCTGAGTAGTTTTGAGTATTTATGTCTGAATATTTTAATGTGTTAAACGGAATTTCATCCGTGAAAAGTCCTAATACATCTTTGCCCAAAAAAATATCCGTTTTTGAAAACTTTAACGTATGATTACTTTCAGTAGATTGCTCCATTCTCCCGACATCTAAGTACACAAAATCGTCGGAGTCTGCATCGATTTCTACATTGAAAGTCAAACCATCTGCTGCAAGTGATGATTTTATCCTATCACTATTTTCAGTTGAAGAAATCAATCCTCCTGTAGTACATTGGAACTCATTGCCATCATTACTAAGAATTACTCTCGTAAGAGACCAGTCTAAATTATCACTGCCTGATTCGAAACTTAAATCGAATAAATGGTCACTATAATTCTCAGAAACATCAGATTGAGAATCATTTATTGCGAATATATTTTCAGTGCCAATCTCTGAATCATACTTGTAAATGATTACGCCCCAATATATGGAACCAAGCAAAGAAATAACCAGGAATCCTATGATTGTTTTTTTAGCATAACTAATCATTCTGATTCACCTAAAGATGAGTGTTTAATCTTATTTGATTTACCATTATAATAATCCAAAGCAGCTCCTGCTGGGAGTAGGACTGTCCACCATTTAGGCCTCTTGAAATCCCCTTCTTCGGTTACGAAAGAACGGATTAGCATGGATAGAAGATCGATGATTACCACAACTACAAAGACTACGATTAGTAAAGCAAATGCTCTATCATAGTCAAATGGTGGATTGATATAATTGTCAATGTACATTCCAATACCTCCAGCACCGACTAATCCGAGTACTGCGCCATGTCTAACATTATATTCAAACATAAACAGAAGTTGGCTTAACAAGTGATTACTAGATTCTGGTATTACGATATGAAATACTCTTTCTGAATGTGTTAGACCCATTGCCATACCTAATTCAAGAGGAGCATTTGAGATTCCTTCCATCGATTCATACTGAAGTTTTCCAAGATAGCCAATGGTATACAAAGTCATAGCTAAAATACCAGGCAATGGTCCAAATCCTAGTGCTATAGCAAAAAGAAGAGCCCAAATAATACTAGGTAGACTTCTCAAACCTGCTAAAATAATTCTTGCTACCAAATTTATTGGCAGAGGAGCAAGATTATTCGCTGCTATCGAAGCAAGTGGAACAGAAATGATGAAGCCGATCAATGTTGAAATGAAAGCCATTTTTATGGTCACTAGCATTCCAGTCCATGCTTTAGAACAGAATAGTTCGAAATCTTCAACACAAATATCACCATTCGGTTTGTGCAAAGAACCGTCACCCCAAACCTCCGCTTCTAAGACTGACCAATCAGGGGGCCACAAATCTTCTGTGAAGAAAATCTTCAAGTTTTCAGGAGCACTTTCGATTTGGTCCCAATCCTCCACTAACTCATCCATAAATGACCAAGCTAGGTAAAGCAATACAATGCTAGTGAGAATCAGTTTCTTATTCATCGAAACCACCTTCTTCAATTAGTTGATTATCTATTACTCTCCATACTCGATCTGCCATTTGTAAAGCTCTTTCTTCATTGTGTTCGACCATCAATAATGTGGCACCTAAATCTTTTACGATTTTCTTTGTAGCTTCAACTATTGATTTTACGTTCTCGGAATCTAACTCTCCGAGAAATTCATCAGCCAAAATCAATTTTGGTTTTTGTAGCAATGTACGAGCAATTGCAACTCTTCTTTGCTGCCCTCCAGATAGAATCCGAACTGGATGGCTTGCTAAATCTTCAATATTCAATGACTTCATTGCATCTTCAATATCATTTCTAAGCGACCTGCTTAGAGGGAAAAATGCTGTGAACCATTTTGATCTTCTTGCTAATGCTCCCAATGCGATGTTGCTTCGGACACTAGAGTGGCGAATTAATCCAAGTTTCTGGGGGATATACCCTATACCTCCCCTCTTGGGGATTTCATGAGATATATCCCCCGAAAGGGGTCTAAGCAAACCTGCTATGGTCCGTAAAAGTGTAGTCTTCCCAATACCCGAAGGCCCTAATATTGCAATTGTTTCTCCGGCATAGATATCCTTACTGATCTTTGAGACCAGAGGTTTATCGTACCCAATTGAAAGATTACTTAGCACTAGTATCTTGTTGTCTGAACTAGAACTATGTTCTACATCGTCGGAGATGTCATCTACGGTATCCAAACAACCATCCCCACATTATACCGTTGGATAGTTGTATTTAGATTCGGTTGCTTCAATATCTGGATTTGCACCTAGGGCGGAGGTGCTAGGTACAAATCCAGACATTATCGAGATGTATTTCTTCTGCCTCATGCGGATGTATCAGCTGCTGTGATTCCATACTTGTCAGCGTGGTAGTACTGTGATAGTCCAGGTATAGCCTCTAGTAAGCTAGAATAACTTCCGAGGTGATTCTGACTATTTCCTGCATTCAACTTGTAACCCTTTGAGGTCACGTTAGAGATGATTTCACTTCCACAATGAGTCATAGCGATATCTGCTACTTGATGAGTTACTGTGTTGTAACATCCAGTGAATGTTTGTCCACCCATCGAATAATTTTCAACCCACATCTCATCGCCCCAGTTTAGCATAGCATTTAGGATTGCATTTCTGGTGTGAACGTCTAGGAAATCAGCATTATACATTACCGGATGGCTTGGTGACTGGCCGAATGATGGCAATTGCACGTATTGATCCATTGGTAAGCACCAATCTGAATTATCTGACGCGGTGTCGCTACCGCAGTATTTTGCTACTGTGCTGAAGTCATCACCCTTAGCGAATGCTACATCTCCATATCCTGAACTCAAGCATTCTACTGCTCCCTCGTAACCGGAATAAAGTGCACTGTTATCTGGAATAGATGCTGCATTACCGTTACTGGTTGAACCATCAAAGTGAGCATCGATAGTTAATCTAAGTGAGTTGATATCGGTTGCATCTCCGACTGGAGTTACATATCCGTTTCCGATCAAGTAACCCATTGGCATAAGCATTCCAGCAGACTTTAACCAACCTGTGTGACATGATGTCTTACCCGCTAGAAGTGCGAATGGGTCAGTGGAGTCGTCGTCATCTAGTACTGCGTCAGCAACATCAGTTCCGTTCAAGACCCATGCAGATGCGTTATAGTAAGTATCTCCTTCTGGAGTTGTTGTTTCAACTGCTAGAGTTGATAGGCCATATTGCTTCCAACCAATCCATGCAGGTCCTCCTTCCATGAATGCTATGTCTGCAGTTCCAAACCTTAGGGCTTGGATGATCATTCCCTCAGAGGATACATCGTAAAGATTGACATTTACTCCAAGGTCTGCAGCTAATCTGTCTGCCATTCCTTGTGCGTTAGCATTAGCACTAGCATCATCTGCAAGGTAGTATGCAATATTGATTGTTGATTTTAGTGCCCCTGTAGAGGAACCATTGGTAAATGCATTCCCGTATTTGCTAGAAATACCTGGGATATTCATCAGTGCAGCCCCATAGGTGCCTAGATGAGTTGTTGCATCTGTTGCAATCATTGCACTTGTTCCAAGAACATTCTCAAGAATTGCTAGACCGTCTGCGTCATCTTTCATTGCTACAAGAGCGTCGCGAATCAGAACTTCCTTAGCGTCATCCAATACTGCATCGTTAAACATTACTGCGTGGCTTGGAGATGAACCGAACTTTGGTAGTGCGACATAATCACTCATTGGCAAGCACCATGCTGCGTTATCAGTAGCAACTTCATTGTTACAGTATGATCCTACTGTGGAATCCTTTGCAAAAGCAACATCTCCATATCCTGAACTCAAGCATTCTACTGCTCCGTCATATCCGGAGTAAAGTGCGCCAGATTCTGGAATCGAAGCTGCATTGCCGCCGCTCTTACTTCCATCGAAGTAGTGGTTGATAGTTGTGCGGAGTGTTTCTGTATCATTCATGTCTCCTGCTACAGTTACGTATCCATTACCAATCAAGTAACCCATTGGCATTAGCATACCTGCGGATTTTAACCAGCCAGTGTGGCAAGATGTTTTACCTTCCATCAAGGAAAATGGATCGGTTGTATCATCTCCGTCTAGATGTGCTTTTGCAATATCTGAGCCGTTTTTGACCCATGCGTGAGCATTATAGAAAGCACGGCCATCTGATTTTGTATCAGCTGCCATTACGTCCAATCCATATGCATTCCAGCCAACCCATGCTGGGCCGCCATCAATATTCATTGCAATATCTGCATTCCCGAATCTTAATGCTTCCATTGCGAGTCCTGAACTACCGACATCATAGAGACTGACGTCCATATTCAACTTCTCACAGAGATAATCTGCAATTTGTTGAGGATTTGCAATTTCTGCTGCATCTTCCTTAACTTCATATGCGATCTTTAGCTCGTCTCCAGCGCAGTTGTCGGCAGCAGCAGCGGCTGCTGTTTCTTCTTTATCGCCTTCAAGGCAGCCTGCTAGCGCAGCACTACAGATTAGCAACATCAACATCATAGATTTCATTTTCAAATTCAGCATCATAACACCCTGGTTTAGGGGGCCCTAAAAGCATGACCTACATATAGTTTAGGTCGCCCTAAAAAATATACTTTGAAAAAAATCGCTCTGGAAATGAAATTATTTACAGCCATCTAGATTACAGGATTTCGGGCTGAAATGAGGTTTTTCGACCGAGAGAGTCATTGGATATGTGTCCTAACTTCGCATGATGAAGGTTGTTTGGGTGCTTCACTAAAGCCAAATTTACAAGGCTCAGCCATAGATGTTATCGCACCAATATCTTGGCCATCTACAATTGCATTTCCGTGAATTATTTTGGACACACTGTCAATTGCATACCATTCCTTACGGTCATTTTTGGTAGTACCGTGTGTCCTGGTGCCAAATAATAATCTTGCAAAAAATAATTCTACTGTAGCAATGAAAAACAATGAACGCCTAAATGGTATTCTCCAGCCCCTATTCCATTCAAAATCTAGAGTTATACTATCTGACTTTAGTGACATTTGACGAGCATTGTTGATAACATCAATATCCTGAATCTGGATTTCATCAAATGTGTAAAGTTCCTCAACATATTCTGCAATTTTTTGATTGGGTGCGATTAGAACTCTATCGCCATTTGGTTTCGCCCACATTATGTCTGTAAATCTACCAAATGGAGAGGACTGCCAATCACCAACAACTATTCTGTCGCCGCTTTCAAATCCACATGATGAAATTCGTCCTTGGAATACATCCATTGATTCGATCGCTTTTTCTTTACCCTTGAAGGGAGTTACTTCTCCAATCCAAGTAATAATTATGATTAGCAAAATTTGTATAATCAATCTAATAACATGCCAGATTGTATCATATTGTATACCATTAAGTGGGATATTATTGTACCACATATTGAAATTAGCCCAGTATAATATTACAAGTAAAGCACTTAATCCAACTGCGCCAAAAGATCTGGTAGCAGGAATAATCAGTAATAATCCCAACCCAGCCTCAAAAAAACCGCTAAGCAATACCCAAAACCTTGCAGAGGGAAGAACCTGAGGAACTATTGGTTCATACCATGCTGGATGAATGAAGTGGTCAACACCAACCCATATGAAGGCAAATCCTATACCTAGTGCAAGGAAATTGCGCAATACAGAATTAATTGTCACAGACACGGCAAAAGTTCCTTCGACATAAAGTAATGTTCATTTCCAGAA
>ERZ1046876.838-NODE-838-length-21957-cov-6.154324_pt1 | contig 21957 bp, 17 predicted proteins | sample MGYA00383094_ERZ1046876 | MGnify/ENA primary metagenome ERZ1046876 (study PRJEB29581, sample SAMEA5548364) | metagenome | biome: marine; feature: coastal; material: water | depth 50 m | study: Short-term variability in the microbial, nano- and picoplankton...
TGGAAATGAATTTTTGCTTCATTAACTTCGTTAAAGTTTAGACAATGATGGGCTAATTCATAGTACGCATTTGCATACTCTGGATCAATTTCGAGTGACTTGTAAAAATGCTTCTTTGCTGTGGCGGAATCACCATTTTCGCTGTTTATCTTTGCTAGGTAATAATGTGCTTCAGCGTTTTCATCTTCATGGGTGATCGATTTCCCTAGATTTTCTGCAGCTGTTTTATGTGAATTCTGATAATAATAAATTTTCCCAATTTGGAAGTATGATTTCGGATTACATTCATTATTAATAATAGATTCTTGAAAGTATTTTTCGGCATTTTTGATATCATCAATCTTTAAATAAATCATTCCTAGCAAATACTGTGCTTTCCAATATTTAGGACTTAGTCTTATTGCTTTACTGAGATTTTTTTTTGCAGAATTTAATTCACCTTTTTGATAGTCAATTCTAGCAATGTTGTAGAGTGCTTTAAAATTGTCAGGTTTATATTTTAAGACCTTCTTAAAGTGACTCTTAGCTTCGGGAATATTTGTTCGATCAATAATTGTACCTTCTTTGTCCGTGGCTATTCCTCCTGTTAAAAGTTTTGCCATGTAGTAGTGAGCATCCGTATATTTTTCGTCGATATCGATTGCTGTTTCATAGTTTTTCCTGGCAGATTCAAAGTCGTCAGGATGAGTAAGTAATCTAGCTTTATGAAAATATGCCTTTGCGTAGTTCTGATCAATTTCGGTTACTTTATCAAAGTTATTTTTTGCTTCCTCTATATCCTTAAGTTTAGTTAATAGCTTTCCATAATAAAAATAAGCATCAGAAAAATTAGGGTTTATTTCTAGTGAGTTGAGAAAGTGATTTCTAGATTCCTCTAATTCATTTGATTTCATCAACGAGACAGCCAACTCGCATTCCGCTTCGGCAAAATTTTTATTTATCGATACCGCCTTTTGGAATAAAGAGAGCGCATCTTGCTCATTACCTTCCAGCTTATTTAACAGACCAAGTTCAAAGTATGCTTCTGAATAATTTGGATCTAATTTAATCGCTTTCTCCAAATGTGTTCTCGGGTTCATTTGTCCTTATTATTTACTTTGTTGTCATAACCCAAACTCCAGACCAATCCCCTTTGGGGGGATTTTTTTTCATGTGAGCACACCGATCAAGATAGAGTTGGGCGGCTTTATCGTTAGGGTTTATTTTTTGAACATTTTTAAAAGATTTTATGGCCTGATCCCATTTTCCGTCTGTCCATGATCTATACCCTTCGTTAAAGACTCCAAGGGCGTCTGCTAGGTTTGGGTACGAACTTTCGTCATGATAGTCTAAGACCTCATATACCCCAACGGGCACTGTTTTTCCTTTCACGATCATATAGTCGACTTGGCGGGTTCTGTATGTAGCTTTTACAGCTTTTTGGGTGAACTCACTTATCAGAATTTGTGCACCGTATTGCTTGCATGCACTTTCAATACGAGCTGCCAAGTTCACCCCATCTCCAATAACAGTGTAGTCCATCCTTTTGGGCGAACCAATATTTCCTGAAACAATAGAGTCCGTATTAATACCCATTCCATGATCAATGGGCATTTTCCCTTCCGTCGCTCTTTTTTCATTAAATACAATCAAATCTGTCATCATTCTGATAGCAGCTCTTACAGCCCGATCAGGATCGTCATCATGGGGAACTGGAGTGCCAAAGATACACATCATTGCATCGCCAATAAATTTATCAAGCATTCCACCTTCATCAGTTATACAGTCCACCATGATTGTAAAGTACTCGTTCAATAGCTTGACTGTTCCTTGAGCGCCAAGTTCTTCAGTAATGGTAGTAAAGCTTCTGACGTCTGAAAATAGGACGGTTCCTACGCTTTGCTTTCCACCCATTATGTCATTCCCATCTCCACCCATCATAAGCTGGTCTGCAAGTTCTGGGTCCATGTATCTTGACATTGTGGACTTCATCCTTTTCTCGGAACTGATATCTTCGATCATAAGCATTACTCCGAGGCTTTCTCTCTTTTGACCTACTAATGGCATCACTGACACATTTACTGAAAGTGTTTCACCTTCAATTTTTATTTCAGTATCTAAAAAGTCTTCCTGTTCTTCGACTGAACCTAGTTTTTGGAGTAACCATGAATTTGCATCAGTCAGTACGTCAGAAGCTTTTCTTCCTAAAACCTCATTCAAAATGGGAGATTTAAGAATGCGAAGTCCAGCCGTATTACATGTTCTGATAATACCGGTTTCATCTAATGTAAGAACGGCATCGTGCATACTAGATAAAATGCTCTCAGAATAATTTTTCTGATTTTGAACATCGTCGAATAATTTTGCATTCTCTATGCCCATTGAAATTTGAGATGTAAAGGCTGCTAGTCTTTTTTCATCCTCTGCGTTAAAAGATCCGCCTCTTTTATTAAGCACTTGGCTGACTCCAATGGTTTTACCTTCTTTGTTAAATACCGGCATGCACAAAATTGATCTTGTAAAAAAGCCAGTTTGTTTATCAAAGCTTGGGTTAAACCTAAGGTCTGCATAGGCATGGGGAATGTTTACAGCTTTTCCTGAAGTAAAAACAGTGCCAGCTATGCCGAGGTGGTTGGGGAATTTTATAACAGATTTTTCGTCAAGCCCTTCGCCAACTTCTGTGTATAATTCATTTGTTTTTTCATCATTGATAAAAAGAGTAGCTCTCTCACAATCAAGCATCGTAGAGATTGTGGTGATAATTTTCTGTAATAGGGGAGTGAGTTCTAGTTCAGAGGAAACTTGAGATACAACATCCAGAAATTCCAATTCTTGCTTTCTCGCAGCTTCAATTTGCTCGACGATAATATTTCCCTGAATGGCAATAGCAGCCTGCTCCGTCATAGCTTCAAGTAAGTCTAGGTCTTCTTGTTCAAATTCACCGTCTATCTTGTTGAGTATCTGAGATACGCCAATTTCTTCACCTGAAACAGTCCTAAGGGGAGCACAAAGGATACTTTTCGTTCGAAATCCCGTTCTGACATCAACTGCTTTGTTAAACCTCTCGTCTTTGTATGCGTCGTGAATAATAACACCCTCATCTTGAGTAAAGACCCATCCGGCGACGCCTTTCGTATTTAGAATTCTTATTTCACGCCTGAAATTTCCCTGAGCAATCCGGGAATATAGCTCACCGGTGGATGCATCATTAAGAAAAATTGTTCCTCTTTCTGCACCGATGGTTGAAGTGGTTATTTTTACTAAAACTTCAAGAGCTTCATCTAGGGATTTGGTCTTTGCTAGATCGTTGGTTACCTGCAGGAGCATTTCAGCGAATCTAGATGTTCTCTTAGATTTATTATCTTTTTTTTCTGCCATGTTAATTTTCAAGTTTAATTCGTAAGTCAATTATAGTCGACTGTAACTGCAACATTTCCGATTCTTTTTTTTGCAGATCGTCTTGCCTTAATTGTTCGTAACGTGCTTTGTTTTGTTCAAGCTCGTCGCGGAGATTTGAAACCATTCTTCGAAAATGATTAATTTCATTTTGATTCGAGCTCACAACATTTTGGACTGCTTCTTGTTTATTAATTTCTGAACTTTCTAAGTTCAACCGAAGTTCCGCTAGATTTTTTTGCAAAGCTTTTATCTCATTCTCTCGTTTAAGTTTTGACTGTTGAAGCTCTACTTCTTTCGAAACTTTGATTGCTTCAAGTTTATTCCGCAAATCTAAAATTGACTTTTTTAAATGGGAGTGCTCATCCAAATGCGTTGATATGGATTTCTGGATAGCTTCTGCATTTTGATGTTTCTGAAATTCTATTTCTTTTCTTAATTGAGATATACTGTTTTGTAATAGTTGAATTGTAGATTCTCTTTGAGAAATAGCGTTTTGCACTCCAATGTCTTTTTCACTTTGAAGTCGGTCCATTTTTTCTCGAGTTTGAATGAGACTTTTCCTGAGTGAAACTTGTTGGGCATTTGAGTTGGCTTCTGCTTTTTGTAATGAATCTTGAAATTTAAATTCGGTCTCATCGAGTTTTGTTCTCAAAGTTGAAATAGTGCTCTTAAGATTCGTGTTCTCTCTCTCATTTTGAGCTTCTGACATTTGAAGTTTTTCCGCCTCATAATCTTTCATTTTCTGAAGTTGCTCACGCATTCTATAAAGGGACGATTTAAGCTGATTAATTTCGGATTGAGATTCACTTTTGCCCTTCTGCACTAGGTCGTCAGTTACAACTTTAGAATGTTCTAATTCATTTCTTAAGCTTTGTGCTAAACTTTTAAGAGCAAAAACCTCACTTTCTTTCGAAGCCTTAACTTTTTGAGCACTATCCTCGTATCTAGCCTTTTGTTGATCAAGTGATTCACGAGTTTGGCTCAGTGAAAATTTGAGCTGTTGGATTTCTCTATTGGTTGAAGATTTGAATTCTTGTATTTTGTTATCTTTGTCCGAGGATTCCTTTTCCAGTTCTTCTCTTAATTCAATGATTGTATTTTGAAAGGATTTGTTTTCGCTATTAATGGCTGAGATTGCCCTTTGTATTTTTTCTTCCTCTTTAGCTTTTAGGGCTTCAAGATTGCCACGTGCTGTTGATAAAGATTGTTTCAATAACGAAATTTCAGAGCGGTATCCGTTTTCTACCTTTTGAATAGCTGAGTTCTTTTCAAAAGATGATTTATCTAGTTCTTCCCTGAGTTCTTGCATTGAATTCTTCAAAACTGTAACTTCAACCTCAGAATTAGCTTTTACTTTCTGTATTCTATCCTCTTCTAAATTTTTCTGAAGCTCGAGATTTTCACGAGTCTTTGAGAGAGTCTGTTTAAGCTGCTTAATTTCGTCGTATGTCTCTTTTTTTGCTGATTGGGCAATTTCTGCTGCTTTGTTTTTTTGATTTTCTAGTTCATTACGAATGCTCGTGACAGTATCTTTAAGACTTTTGATTTCGAGTGTGTAAGTAGAGTATCTTGTTCGAACTTTGTTCTCCTCCTCTTCTCTTGTTTTAACTAGTTTTTCTCGTGTATTAGTTATTGATAATTTGAGGGAAGAAATTTCCTTCGACTTACTTGAAATCGCTTTCTGAACCGCATCATCTCTCGAGTTTTCAAGTTTTTCTAATTCATATCTTAGGTTTGCGATCGTAGTTTTCAGAGCTCTGCCTTCAATTTCTGCCTCTGTCTTAATCTTTTGTGCTTTTTGATCGTTTGAATTATTTAAATCTTCGATTTTTTGCCGTAGGCTTAATAGAGAGCTTTTAAGTTCGGTAATTTCATTTGAAGCATTCCTTGTAGATGCCTGAGCAGCGTCTTGAATTTCACAGTGACTTTTATCAAGTGCTTCTCGAAGCACCTCTACCTGCTTTTTTAAACTATTTCGTTCAATATTAAAAACAGAGGTCAACTGTTGTTTTTGTTGATCTGCAGTTTGAGACTTCTTTTCTAATGATGACCTTAAATCAAGGATAAGTTTTTTTAGCTGCTTTTGTTCATCTAGGGACTTTTGGATAACTTCTTGATTTTCTTTCTCATGAGTTACAATTTTATGGTCCAATTCGTCCCTTTGCTTTTCAATTGAGGTCTTTAAGAAATTAATCTCCAGTTGCAGCTCCTTTTCTTTAAATTGAACTAATTCCTCTGATTCAGTCTCTTTTTTAACAAGTTCATCTCTAAGGGATAAAATTGTTTGCTTCAGAAAACGATTCTCATGGCTGAGTAAATCGGCCTCTTCTTGTGTGTGCGGAGACATCTCATTTAATATTTCAGAAATAAACATTTTGTAAATAACAAGTTAAGCATCTCCATTATTGTGCTTGCAAAGAATTGAACAGATATTTTGGTAAGTGATAGATATGTCCCCAAAGCTCAAAGATTCCTTATTTATTTGTATTGTTTTAGTGTTGGCAATGTCGACTTACTCTTGCGGAAATTCTGACCCTCAAGTGGTGAGTGAGAGCTCACGAGATAATCCAGCAGACGGTAAAGTAACAAATCTTTTAATGTCCTCTGCGAGTAATGTGAGTGACCTTGAGGATCTTTTAAACGACAGCGATGAGTCCATTTCTCTTGTCGTTGAAGGAGCAGAACCCATTTCTGAGCGCATACTTCCAGTAAATTCTAAAATCATTGAAGCTGAGAGAGTGCTTAAAATTCCAACTAATACCGAAGCCGAGGTTGCCTTACAAAACCTTGAAGAATCCACGGTTGAGCACCGAAGAAGTATCGAAGAATTGAGGAAAATTAATGCAAATAAAGATACAACTATCGCTTCACTTTCTTCAATTAATGACGAACTTCTCGCTGAGGTCCGACGATTGAAAGGAATGCCTGCAAGAGAAGCCAAAATTATGTCATCTCCTGCCGAGTTACTTGCCTCGGAAGAAGTTGTTGATCCAGGGCTTCACTCAGAGATAAGTAATCTTAAAAATAGTCTGTTTCTAAAGTCTAATGAAATCAAAGATTTAAGGTATCGAAATGATTCCCTGGAAGCTCGGATTTCCAGCCTTGAAAATAGCCCAAAAACGAAGATATTTCTTGCTGATCCAGAACTTAATTCGCAGGAAACCCGATTCAGTCAGAATTATGAAAGGGTATCAAACGGATCGTTCCTCGGAACATGTTCAATAAACTTTGATGCAGTTGTCACTTCGTACAATGGAAAAAGTAAGGAAGCTTTTTACACTGAATTTTTTGTGCTAAACACTAACCTTGATTCAATTCTATCCGCTGGTAATCTCAACCTATCTGAATTTTCAGCTCTCGAATCATTTTCAGAGTTGTGGGCACGATCTAGAAAAAATTCTTTTCTTTACCCTAAACTCCAAAAGAATATCAGAACTTTGCTCCTATCTGAGGTCGAGAAGGGCAATGGTAGGAGAGTTAGAACCGATATAAACGGATCGGCATCTATTTCAGGGATTAATAAAGGTAACTATTTTATCATCGGTACAGCAACTCTTGGTAAAATTGGGGTAACATGGAATGTTCCAATTGTCTTAGACCAAGGGGTGAACAAAGTCTCTTTGACTCTCGCAAATGCATCATGGAGTATGTGATCTATAGATGAATAAGCTTTCCCTTTTGTTTAAAATACTTTTAATAATTATTAGATAATCTTAACACCATATAAACTTTAGTATTATGACGGCACAACAATCATCTGACCAAAAGAAACTCCAACTTACCCTAAAACAGAAGATTAGCATTTTGCTGTCATTTTCGAAAGATAAGGTTGTAGAACAAATTCAATGTGTATGGTTCATCATTTTATACCTCATTGTTTTCCAAGTACTTGTCCTCGGGTTGCCTATTGTATATTCTCTAATGATAGCCGTTGGCATCATGATTGTTATAGTTGGCTTGGCTTTTTTTATGGAAGGTCTCAGGCTTGGATTGATGCCTCTAGGCGAGACTTTAGGATCTACTCTACCTAGAAAAAAGATCTTTGGAATTCCTTGTTTGCCAGCAAGTTTGGCATTTGGTTTTGTTTTGGGAGCATTTGCAACTTTTGCTGAACCAGCGATAGGAGTGCTCAGAGCCGCAGGTTCTGGCGTAGACCCAACTGCAGCACCTCTGCTGTGGACTATTTTAAATACTGGAGCAGCTATGCTTGTAAATTGTGTCGGGGTAGGGGTAGGCATCGCCGTCCTACTTGGAGTGTTAAGATTTTACAAAGGTTGGTCTCTTAAGCCATTTATATATGCGGGTGTAATTATACTTTCATGCATTACTTTATATATGCAGTTTTCAGACGATAGGCTGAGGCATGTATTGGGACTTGCATGGGACTGCGGTGCAGTCACGACTGGGCCGGTTACAGTACCTTTGGTTCTTGCATTAGGCATAGGAGTGTGCCGGATTGTATCCACAGGAGGTTCTAGCAATACGGGGTTTGGTGTGGTAACCTTAGCATCATTATTTCCGATCTTAGCTGTAATGTGCTATGCCCTTTATTTATTTAATGGAGATAATTATTACATGGCCAAACTCTCCAAAGCAGAATGGCATTTGAATGCAGGAGAATACGGAAAAAATTACCCTAAAAACTACCAGAAGTTTGGCGATATTGTAGCAGCTGAAAGGATGGCAGCTTCTGGAGATGTTGATGAAGATGCTTTGTTTTGGTCTCTGTCGAAAGTTGAAAGAGAGAATGTAGACCAATACTTACAGAAAAATAAAAAGCTTCCTGAGGGTTACACAATTAAAACCAGAATCACAGAAGGAAAGATTGTACCGAGTGCGTTGCCTGGCGATAGCGATGGTGTACGCGAGAATGTGGAAGTCCAAGGTGCGAAAGCTTATGTTGTGAGAGAGGGTTTTAAAGCACCAGATGGAGTGTGGGATGAAGGGACAGATATTGCGACTGCGTTTACTAATAACTTCGATTTCTTCCCCAACACTTTTAAACCACAAGAGGATAAAAATGGAAACGGCATCCTTGATCCTGGAGAAGACTTTTATGGTTTCAATCAAGACGGTAGCGTTGATTATAATGAAAAAAATGGTGAGCTTGATGGTCCTGATCAGGACAGAGGAGCATTAGAAGGAGCGGTTTGGGCGATAGTTCCACTGTGTTCTATTTTACTACTTGTGTTAATGGTGGGACTTAGGCAGAAACCAAAATATTTAGACGAGTTATTTATCGGGATTGGATGTGCTGTCATTGGGATGTGCCTTTTTAATCTCGGAATAGCCTTGGGTCTAACTCCGTTGGGTGAACAGTTAGGTGGAAATGTAGTTTCTAGTTTTACCTCAATTCAACCTTGGCAAAGCGAAGGATTTGTTGATCCTCTATTTAAGTCATCCACCGCCGGCAAGTGCCTTGCTATTCTCTTTGGCTTCATATTAGGTTATGGAGCAACTTTGGCAGAGCCAGCGTTAAATGCACTAGGATCTACCGTAGAAAAAATAACGGTTGGTGCGTTTAAGAAAAACCTATTGATGCAGGCAGTTGCAACTGGAGTTGCGTGTGGAATTGCCACAGGTGTTGCCAAAATCGCTTTTAACTTAGAATTATGGTACTTGTTGATACCTCCGTATGCTTTACTCCTAGTATTAACTTTCTTTTCAAGTGAAGACTTTGTTAACTTTGGCTGGGACAGTGCGGGTGTCACAACAGGACCAATTACCGTGCCCCTTGTTCTTGCTATGGGGTTAGGCATAGGGGCCAAGACTGGTGCTATTGACGGCTTTGGAGTTCTTTCATTGGCCTCAGTCGGGCCTATCATTACAGTCCTCACAGTTGGTCTGCTTGTTCGCAAAAAACCCAAAGTAGATGACGCAACAGAACTAGAAATGGAGAAAGCATAATCATGACTGACTTAGTAAAATCATCTGGGGTTTCCCTTTTAAACTTAATTCTTCCAAAGGAATCAGTTGTACGTGTTTCTAATGCAGTTTCTAAAGCTGGTGCGAAAGGCGTTTTTCAAATATCTGCACGTGGTTCTGTTCTCACTGAAGGTGGATTTCTTCAAAGAATGTTTCCACCTCCTGCTCCAGAACAATTGCTTTTACAAGCCCTTGTACCTGACGACATTATTAATCAAGTTACTGAAGCCGCCATCGAGTCTGGAAGCCTCGATAAGGTGGGCTCAGGTGCCGTCTTTAGTATGAGTTGTAATGATGCTCAAGTTTCAAAATCTTTTCCTACTAATATTTCGTCCGATTCTAACAATAGTGAAGACAATCAAAGTGCTGCAAGCTTAGAGGCAATATGCTGTATTTGCGAAAAAGGTATTGCCGATGATATTGCAAAGGCAGCCCTTCAAAGCGGTGCACCTGGGCCAACAGTTACTTTTGGAGAAGGTGGTGGTGTTCGAGATAAAATTCCAATGCTTCGTATTACCAAAGGTCCTGAAAAAGAATTTGTTTGGTGTGTTGTCGATAAGTCAGAAGCAGATGACATATTTAGCAACATGGCGAGGGCGGGAAGAATTACAGAACCGGGTCGTGGGTTTATGTATTCAATCCCAGTTCATTCCGGTCTTATTAATGTATCAAGCACAGTTTCTTCCTCTACGCATGGAGCGAATATGGAGCAGGTCATTTCTGCTTTAGACGATTTGAAAGGCGGCAAGGATTGGCGAGTAACGCCTGATGTATCCAAATCGAAGTCTCTTAAATCCACTTTCCTGAATGACCTAGTTGGACTCTATTGCATTGTACCTAGAGACCACTACGATGAAGTGTATGATTCTATTTTAGAAACAGGTGCACCCGGCGTTAGTACCAACTTCGGTGTCATGATTGATGCGGAGTCTGATGACAATGAGCAGCAACAAAATGAAGAATGGGCATTGGTTTATACTTCCGTTGGACCTGATAGTGTTGAGTCGTTAAGGGATGTGGTATCGAGCAAGATATCTTCACTTGGTATCAAGCAATTCGCTTTTTACACATTGCCTATTCCTAAGGCCCTTACCTATCTCGGGGGATAGAGGACTCTACGCAGAAATGGAGAATCTAATCAAACTCCATTCGCCATCTTCCTTGATGACTGAATTGTAGCTCAATTTTCTTTTTTCAAGTTCTTGGGAGTATGCCTCTTCAACGCTTTTGGCTTCCATCGTTAAGATACCTGATAAAATAAGAACTGAATTTGTTTTGGTTGTATTAACGATCGAAATTTTATTTTCGATCAAAACATCTGATTGTATGTTAGCAACGACTAGATCATACTTAATATTTGCTTCAAGTAATTCAATACCGAGGTTCATAAAGCTGATGTTATGCTTCGTATCGTTGATAATTGCATTTTCTGCAGATATTCTCACGGCATCTTCATCATTATCAATGCCGAGAATGTTTTTGTATCCTAATTTTGCTGCAGTGATTGATAAAATTCCAGATCCGCATCCTATGTCCAGTACATTTTGTTTAGAAGAGTGATCTAAATTCAATTCAACGATTTCTTCTAAGCAAAGTTTTGTAGTTTCATGATTTCCAGTTCCAAAGGCCATACCCGGATCTAATAGAAGAGATTTTCCCCCTTCCGGAATTAAATATTCATTTTCTAGCCATGTTGGAATCCAATGGAATCCTTTATGACTCCATGGTTTAAAGTGAATCTTATAGGATTCAGTCCAATTAGTATCCGAAATTTGCTGAATTTCTATGTTCTTATTATAGCTTAATATATCCGCAAAATATAAGTCTATTTCTTTATTTATTTCATCGGTGGATATGTCGTTTTCAAAATAGCCTTCCAATGTAAAATCTAATTTTATTTTGTTTTGTAAGATAATCCACCTAGATGGAGCAATTTCATAAAGACAATCCTCCAATCGATCTACAGAATCAGCACTAATGGTAATACTTACCTTGATCATGAATTTTTGTATGTGTGAGTGTCGGCAAGTGCACAGACAACTTGCGATAATAAGAAATGTTCCTTTGCATGCATTCGTGAGGTAAGGCTTTGTAAGCAATCGTTTTCCAGAATCTGAACGCCAGCTTGTGCGATAATATCGCCCCCATCAATGGTGTCATCAACCCAATGTACTGTACAACCGGTTCTGGTGGCTTTCGCTTTATATGCATTTTCAATGGCATTAAGCCCTTTAAAATCTGGAAGTAAACTAGGGTGTAAATTAATTACTTTACCATCAAAGTGGTTAATGAAATTTATGCCTACAATCTTCATGAAACCAGCGAGAATGATTAGATCGGGTTGGGTTCCTGATAGTGTGTTGATCCAGTCAGCCTCATGTTTTCCTTTAATAAAAGCACTTGTCGTAGGTGAGGGTACAAGTTTTGCGTTGCATCGAAATTCTGAAGCTAGCTTTAAAAACTGTGAGTCTTCAGAATCGGTAAAAAGCGAAATATCTTGGACTTTACTAAGTTTGCCGCTTTTAAATTCAGATAGCAGATATCTTGCATTAGAACCTTTACCCGACCCAAGAATTGAAATTTTCAAGATGAGGGTGGATTTATTGATTGAGTGATTTTAGAAATAACATCCGTTGTACTTTTTCCTGCCAACATACTAACAAATCTTATTTCGGCACCGACCTCTTTCAATGCATGCTTTTCTTCCATGTTTATTGAATTTAGGGAATAATCTGCAGATTTAATATAGTAGTCAGGTTTAAGTTTAAGAATTTCATACTTTAGGTTTGGTGTACTAAATAAAACTATCTCATCCACGCAACTTAATGCCGATAGCATATATGCTCGCTCTTTTTGGGTAATAATAGGCCGTAATTTACCTTTTAGAATTTTGATACTCTCATCAGAATTAAGTGCAACCCATAAATGGTCGGCATATTTTGCTGCTTCCTTTAAACTATGCACATGCCCTGCATGTAAAAGGTCAAAGCATCCATTTGTCAGTGCTAGAGTCTTATTCCTTTTCCTTAAATCTGACCTTTTCTGAACCGCTTCATCTATTGAGATATAACACTCCGCAATCATTGCAGCGTAAATTAGAGGATTTTTTTCATTTTATCTATAAATCCTTCATCTGCCTCAATGTCTTTTTCCCCGCAAGACTTCCCAAAATCTGTGAGTTTACTTCTTTGTTCTTTTGTAAGTTTAGAAGGTACAAGGATACAAATCTTTACATACAAATCACCAACTCTTCCTCTAGATCTAAGGTTAGGCATACCTTTATCTCGAATCCGAAAAGTCTTGTTTGATTGGGTCCCACTTGGAATCTTTAATAAAACTTTTCCTTGCAGTGTAGGTACATTAATGTTCCCACCCAACGCCGCCAAGGTAAACGGTATCATTAGTTCATGGAAAAGGTCATCCTCATCACGATCAAACTGTTCGTGTTCTTTTATATTAATATCAACATAGAGATCCCCACTCGATCCACCATACATACCCGCGTCTCCTCTGCCCCTTGAGCAAAGACGATTACCATCACTAACGCCAGCGGGGATATCAACTTTTATTGAGTCAGATATTTTCCTTCTACCCTCTCCGCGGCATTTTGTACATGGGTTTTCAATCATCACTCCAGACCCACTACAAGTGGGGCAGGTTCTTCTTATACTTATAAAACCTTGATTTGAAGCAACTTGTCCAATCCCTCCGCAAGTTGAGCACATCGATTTTCCTGAACCTTGAGCAGAGCCAGAACCTGAGCAAGGGTCACATTCCACATGGTGATGATATTTAATTTCTTTTTCAATTCCAGATGCAGCTTGTTCTAAGGAGATGGTAACACTCACACGCAAGTCTGCTCCTCTTTTTCCAGGATCGTTTCCTGTATTTTGCCCACCTCCAAAAAAATCTTCAAAAATGCTACCGAAGCCACCCCCACCACCACCGGTGTTGTTACCTCCAAAAGCATCGCGAAATAAGTCAAATGGGTCTACGCCTTGCCCAGATGGGCCGCCACCCCTGAAAGCATCATGACCAAACTGATCATACTTTCTTCTTTTTTCACTGTCCTTCAGGATTTCAAAAGCACCTGATATTTCTTTAAATTTTTCTTCTGCTTCCTTGTCACCCTGATTTTTGTCAGGATGATACTGAATCGCTAGTTTGCGATAAGCTTTCTTAATATCACTATCTGATGAATCTCTGGCAACACCAAGAACATCGTATAAATCTTTGTTAGACATGTTATAATTTGATGTAAGTGGTTAGGTAATTATTCACTAACTTGATTTTTTACTAGAATTACCGAAGCAGGTCGGAGAAGATTATTTTTTAATTTGTAACCTGTTCGAATGGTTTTGAGGACAATACCATCTTCATTTCCTTCGGATGCTTCATACCCAATGGCTTCGTGCAAACTAGGGTCAAAACTTTCGACAGACGGCTCGATGATGTTTAGTCCATTTTCTTTCATTGCACCTTCGAATTGATTCATTGCCATAACAAAGCCTTGAACAACTTCTTTTCCATTTTCTGTTTTTTCAGCTTCCTTTAATCCTAGGTTGAAAGCGTCAAGAATGGGAAGTAAGTCCGTAAACAATTGTACCCTTGTTCTTACAACTGATTCTTCTCTTTCCCGTATAGATCTTTTGCGAATGTTTTCAATATCAGCTAGTGCACGTAGATATTTATTCTGAACGGATTCATGTTTTTCGTAAGCATTTTGGAGCTTAGTATGCAGATCATTATCCTCAGAATTTTTTGGTGGTTCATTTGTATCTTCAACCACTTTCTTTTCATTTAGATTTTCGTTTTCGTTTAGATTATTTTTTTCTTCTGTATCGCTCATTAGGAATTATTTTCAACATAATATCATTAATTTGAATTGTGTAGAGTTAATTACGTAGGTTTGTTAAATCTGTCTGTAACAAGTAAAGTTGAGTTATGAGTAGCATGTATGGTGCATTCTGCGGAAAAGGGGGATAGTCCGTGCTCACCTACTTCAATCTTTTCTTTACCAACATTGACCCTGCCTGATATTAGATGAATGATCGAGCAGTCAGAATCTTTGTCTTTTAGTTGAATTTTTTCACCACTTACGAGATTAAACTTTCTGATCCTAAATTCATTACAATCTGCAAGAACTTGAGACTTTAAATTAGTAGTGGTTTTCAAGGTACTTGGTTCATAGTCATTAAAATCGATGCTTTGCATCGATTTATCGATATGCAATTCTCGGGGGATTCCATTAAGGCCATTCCTATCCCAATCAAATACTCGATAGGTTGTGTCTGAGTTTTGCTGAATTTCTAGAATTAAATTACCCGAGTCGATCGCATGAATTCTACCACTTTCAATTAGAATCGATTCTCCTTCTTTTGAGCTGATTCGGTGACAACAATTTTCAGCAGATCCGTTTTCAATTGCTTTTCTGAAATTATCTTTTGTCGTTCCTTTTTTAAAGCCAACAAAGAGGCCAGCCTTATCAGTAGTGTGGGCAATATACCAGTTTTCAGTTTTGGGTTCACCAGATAGTTTCTGAGCAATTTGTTTTGGTGGATGAACTTGCAGGCTTAACCGCTCAGTGCAATCAAGCCATTTTACTAAAATTGGGAATTTTTGATCAGATAACCAATTTGGTCCCATCATTAATCTAGGATTTTCCTGAATTAATGACCTCAATGATTTTGATTTTTTTAAAGAATGTAAGAGGATAGAGTTTATATCATCACGGTCGACAAGATCCCACGATTCCCCAATTTTAACATTTCGGGGGATATTACGCTGAAGTTTTGTCCTGAGCAACTGGCCACCCCAAACTCTTTTTTGGTAAATCGGTTCAAACTTGAAAATCATGCTAAAGTTTTGTTCTATGTGTGGTGAGGTACTCAGTGAGGAAATTAATCCTTATTAATAAATGAAAAAGATGGCGAAACGAAACACAAAAGAAAGCAATAAAACACAGTCCGATTCAATTAAAGCCCATAAGAATCCGCTCTTACCTGCCTTTCTATTATTGCTTGCAATTTGTTTATTCTTATCAGTAATTTCTTTTGAGCCTAGCGCTCTCCATGTTATTGGATCTTTGGATGCTGTTGCTCAAAGCGATGATCAGACGGTACCGCTTCTTGGCAAATTTGGGAATTACTTAGCATATTATAGTTTAGCTCTTCTAGGGGTTTCTTCCTGGTTGGTGCCTTGGGCTTTGATTTGTTTAGCTCACTCTATTTACTATAAAACTAGCATTATTTTTAAGTGTAAAAAAGTAGGTAGTGTTTTACTTTTTATCATTTCAATATGTGCATTTTCAGATCTCAATTTTTCTGAAAGTTTCAATAAACAATATTTCATATCCGGACCAGGTGGCTATTTGGGGTGCTTTTTATATTCGGGTTTGCCTTTTACTTCTACAATTGGTGTTCCCCAGGGAGTTATTGGAGCTTTCTTTGGTCCACTCGGCACTTATCTTTTAAGTATCATTTTATCTGTTTTTTCGTTACTGCTGCATTTTTCCTTGTCTATTTCAACAATTAGAAGTCTTTATGCAAAAATCCTTCTTTTGAAATTGCCACGAAGCAAAGAGGCCAAAAGTGAAACCATGGATCAAACTATAATAAAGGAAAAAAAACCATCTTCTGCCAACTCTTTATTTAGTAAATGGTTGTCTGCTATGCCAAAGTTGAATGTGAATGCAGAGGATGATCTTTTATTTAGTGATGTATCTAAAAGTCAAACTGCCAAAGAGACGAATGTACATGGTGAACTAATTAGACCTAAACCCACCTCTAAGCCAATGAAGGCAAAGAATAAAGAGCAGGCAAACCATAGAGATAATACGAGTGAAGTTAAGGCTGAGGAAGATGTTCCATCGGATTCTAATTTAACGAGTGAATCACTTGAAGAAAACCTTGTTCCAGCAGAAATAACCAGACCTAATCAAGTTGAAATGGATGGGTTTAAAGTTGTTCGAGCTGCCAAAACTGAAAAAGCAGGTGATCTTTTTCCCGAGAGAAAAGGCGACTATCAATTCCCCACATTGGATTTATTGATGGAACCCCCTGAAGAAGTTGGGAATGCCGATGATGACCACATGGAGAAAGCTCGTAATTTAAAAGAGACCCTTGCTCAATTCAAAGTAGATGTTGAACTTGGTGAAGTGCACACAGGACCAGTCATCACTAGATATGATGTTCACCCTGCTGCAGGAGTACGTGTGGAGAAAATTGCAAATTTAGACAAGAATTTAGCGATGGCTCTCCGAGCAGATAGCGTTCGGATATTAGCCCCTGTACCAGGGAAAGGTTGTGTAGGGATCGAAGTGCCAAATTCAGATCCCGCTGCAGTTTGCCTTAAAGAGATATTACAGTCAAAGGCATGGGCTGATTCAGGTGCGGAAATACCAATTGTGCTTGGTAAAGAAGCAAGCGGAAAAGCTCTAGTTGCTGATTTAACAAAAATGCCCCATCTTTTAGTCGCTGGTTCTACAGGCTCGGGTAAGACTGTTTGCATCAATGCAATCATTGCTTCACTTTGTTATCATTCTAGTCCCGAAGATGTTAGATTCATAATGGTTGATCCAAAGATTGTAGAGATGAAAATCTATAATGATTTGCCCCACATGTTAATTCCGGTTGTAACTGAACCTAAGAAGGTGCCAGGTGCCCTAAAATGGCTTCTTATCGAAATGGAAAGAAGGTACCAAATCTTTTCAAAGGTCGGTGTTAGAAATATTGCAGGTTTCAATGCTAAAATATTAAAAGACAAAGAAGAAAAGGAAAAGGCTCAACTACTTGATGCTGAGATGACTGCTGAAGAACGTGCGGCATTGTCGAATATACAAGTTCCTAGAGATGATGATGCCTTGGAGATTCCTGAGAATAAGCTTCCATATATTGTTTGTATTATTGATGAATTGGCTGACTTGATGATGGTTGCACAAGCGGATGTAGAAACTGGTATTGCCAGACTTGCTCAACTTGCAAGGGCAGCTGGCATTCATCTTATTATTGCAACACAAAGACCATCTGTAAATGTCATCACCGGTGTGATAAAAGCAAACTTACCAAGTAGAATTTCTTTCAGAGTCGCCTCTTATCGTGATAGTCAGACAATTTTAGACGGGAAAGGTGCAGAAGCATTGATTGGTAGAGGAGATATGCTATTTATACCCCCTGGCAGTTCGACCTTTGTTCGTGCACAAGGTGCATTTGTCAGCGATGATGAAATTAATGGGATTGTTGATTACCTAAAGATTAATGGTCCACCCGAAATTATTGAAGAAGTCCGTGAGCAAATTGAATCTGCAGGAGAGGATGATGTATTAGGACAAGGAGGCGATGATGGAGATGAAGACCCAATGGTACGGAAAGCAATCGAGGTAATCAGGACAACCAAACGAGCTTCCACCTCAAACCTGCAAAGGAAATTAAGTATCGGGTATAATCGTGCTGCAAGAATAATGGATGATCTCGAAGACAGAGGAATGATAGGTCCTGATGTTCCTGGCCAAGGAAGAGAAATTCTTATGGACCTCTAGTAAATTTATTGATTGTAAAAATCTCTTCTTGCAATCATCAATAACCATTGAAATTATTATATAAGATGGGATTAGGACAAAAATTAGAAGAAGCTAGAAATCGAAAAGGCATTTCCATTCGTGAAGCAACTGAAAGTACCAAAATCAGAAGTGATTATCTTTCATCTTTTGAATCTGGTGATTTTAATATCAATCTGCCTGTCGTTTACCTACGAGGATTTGTCAGGCTTTATTCAAGATTTCTAGGGTTAGACCAAGAAGGAATTATGACTGATTTGGATGTTGAGCTTGGTTCTATTAATTCCAAGAATCAGAGAAAGTCGCTTGGTTCGATTGCGTCAAATGATCAAACTGAAAAAAAAGTATCTGCAGTTACTTCATCCAGTACCAATAAAAGTTCGAAAGGTATTCCAGTACCCAAACTTATTTTTTCAGCATTGGGTCTAGCATTGTTTCTTGTTGTTGCTCTAATCATCAACGCTGCTTTGTCAGAGGATGATTTGGATGAAACTGCCTTAAACGAACCTCAGCAAATTGTGGAAAAAATACAACCTTTATCAGTTCCTGCTGCAAACGCTGTTTTGAATAATGTAAATTCTCTCAATTTAGCAGCAGTCGGACCAATAGACAGGTTAATTATTTGTGATGAAGGTGAAATCCCTAAAAAGTATCATGAATTTAACACCTTACCTAAAGGCTGGGAAATAACCATTCAATTTAAGAATTCATTTAAATGCTACAGCTCATCCTTAGAAAGTCTTCGTTTTGCTGTAGACGATGGGTTGGAGAAAAAAGCTCAGGGTGTTGGTGCCGGTAATTTTAGTTGGTCAGCAGAATAAATTCTCTTTCATAAGACTAAGCAACTTTTACAAGTACGGTTGTAAGGTAACCATTCAATTGTATGGTGTAAAAGTTTGAGTACGTTAACAATTTCTCAAACGTTGTTTCAATAGGTCTTCTAAAACCCTACGGATTGAATGGCAATATGCCAGGTGTTAATGAGCTGCGTAAAAAATCGTGCCACGGTTAACATATTAAATTAGCAAATCTTAATTGTTCAATTCAAATACAATAGCAGATTATGCCATTACAGTAATTTTACGGGCAAACCAAAACCACGCCTTGCCTTTAATGAGTGCAGAAAATTCAATACTTACTATTTCGCCGGACTTACTGATTAAATCAACCGATATGTCCTGAACGTTTTTTCCGTCAACGATGTTATTTATCGCTTCTTTAGCAATTTCAAGGTGGGTAGGGGATACAAAATTAAAAAAAGGTTTATTTTTGATACTATCAGCATCGTATCCGAGAAAGTCATTCCACTGCTGGTCTGTACCATTCAAGAATATTTCACCATTATCGATTTCAATGGTGCCAACAAAATCTGCTTCAAGAGACAAACCATCTAATGTGAAGGTTTTATCTTTGGATGGAATGGATCCTTTCATCGAGAGTTTATGATTTTGAAAGTGTTTAGGTGTTATGTTGTTTCGTTTTTTAAATGCTCTGTGGAAATAATGAACACTCTCAAATCCGCACGCTAAAGATACTTGCTTAACACTTACTTTAGTGGTCGATAACATCCTTTTAGCCTGATCAATGCGCGTGCGAATCAAATCTTCGGTAGGACTAGTTTCAAATTCCTTTTTGTATAGGGAGGCAAATCTACTAGGGCTAAGTTTCATTTTATCTGCCATTTGGCCGATAGTCCAAGGCTTGGAGAAACTTTCATGAACTTCGGATCTTAAATCCCGTAATTTTTGAGCATGATCGGGCATCGAGAGTACAAAATCTTGCTTTGAAAATCGGTATACTTTGCTAAGCAACTCATCAAGGCAACCTGCAACAATTCTCTCCCAAAGCAAATCGCTTGCTCGCGTTTCTTTTGTGATTCTGTCCAGAATCGAATCAATGAAAAAGGTTTGGATTGGTGTATGGAGGGTATTAAGCTCTAGGCCCACCTGTTGTACTAATCTAGTGGCATCAGCACCTTTGAATGAAACAACATCGTAAGCAATATCGTCTTGCTTACATTTGATATAAATTGGAAAGGCAGGGTCTAACAATATGCAGTCACCCGCACTGAAATCACTAAGCCCAATTGAAGTCTTTAACAAACCGGAAGATTTAAAAAAGTAGAGAGAATACGAGTGGCCTCCCTTGGGGCGGTCTATAGAAGAATTATTATTTAAGATTTTGTCTACTTCTAAGGAGAGAATACGAATTTTCATAATCCCAATAATGTGCGGGCAGGAGTATAAGTCAACAAATAATTACAGAACTATCTTTTTAGCTGCTAAAATGACATTATTATGGCGTAGTTTGCCTTAAGATAGAGTTATTGGTCAGCATTTGGGTCAACACATTTTGGGCCTTTCAGAGCATCAATCTGTCCGATGAGTTGAGGGTAGTCTTCTGCTTTTTCATTGTGTTCAATCCATTCTTGCAATTCATCAGGCACATCCATGTCCGGAAAAATTGCTTCGACAGGACACTCATCCATGCATGCATTACAATCGATGCAGCTTTCAGGATTAATGTACAATCTGTCTGGGAGCTCGTGGAATGCATCTACGGGGCAAACAGAGACACAACTCGTGAATTTACAATCTACACATTTTTCGGTTACTACATATGTCATGATATTAATTTGTATAATTTACTCTAAAAGAATCTTACTGGAGAAGTTTGGGATCTTTCATTCCTTTGCTTTTCGTGTTCTTCGTCGGTGCAAGGAGAATTGGTTGGTACAGAAGTTTCGTTTGCAGACTCATCGACAAGTTTGTTAGAAATGAGATAATTTTCAACTTCTTCACCGCTTACATCAGCCAGCATAACACCATCAACTTCGACGCATGGGGAAAGAGGCTGTCCAGATTTTTCTACCATTTCGGCATATATAGCCGGGTTGTTGATAATATCTAAATCTTTATATTCTAAGGAGTATTTGTCCATTATGGCACGAACGCCCATGCTCCATCCACATTGTGGTTTTAAGTATGCTTTAATTTCCATATTTGCATTTTTATTCCTTTTTTTTTCAAATTGCAAATCTAACAATTCATTATTCCATGGTTAAAAGATTTTGGTTTTTTGTGAACGATTACAGCCTTGAGCCCCCTCTTGTAATTTGCACTTGGTATAGTGCCGTTTGTTTAGCTTGTGGGTTCCGCTGTGAACTAATTAGTTTAGCCGTTCTTTATATAACTATATTTTTAGGTTACTCGTTAGATCGATTTTTTGAACCTGATGAGAATGGTTTCGTATTATCAGAAAGGCACCGGTTAACAAAAGAATCAAGAAAAACTACTTTCATCATTTTTTCCATTGTCTTGCTCCTTGAATCTTTTTTGATGATAAAATTCTATAATTCAAAATTTATAATTAGTGTAGTAACTGTCTGCATTATATCGTTAGTAAACTTATTTTTCCCAAAGATATTTCATAAATACTGTGAATCATTATTTTTAGGAAAAGAATTCAGAAATGCAATTTTGCTAACAGTTTTTTTATGCTTATTTATTGTTGAATCTGAACAGTCTAAAATTTTTTCTTTTACTCACTTTATTTTGATATTCAGCATTTTTTTGTTCAACCTATTGTTAATTTCATTAATCGATAAAAATAATGATAATATAAAAAGTCTAACAAAATTACAAAAAAATCCTACAGTATTAAATAAATTAATTTTATATATATTTTATATTCCAATTATTTATGCAATTATTTTTGAGTTTAGGCTTTCTTTTTTGCTGTTTCTAATCTTCGTAGAAATTACATTTTGCTTAAGTTATTTCACAAGTGTTTTTTGTTCACCAATTTTTCGAAGAAGACTTGTTGACACAATTTTTTGGTTCATACCTCTACTTTACATACTATTTATCGTAGCATGAATAATTTTAATAGCATAGCTCCTTTTTATAATTTTTTGGAGAAAATTGCTTTTGGTGATTATCTACAAAATATCAGGAAATCCTATTTATATAACATAGAAAATAAAGAAATATTATTGATCGGGGAAGGGACTGGTAAGCTGCTTACTTACTTTTTATCATTACCCACTTCTTGTATAACAATAGTTGATTCTTCTTCCGAAATGTGTGAAATCCTGAAAG
>ERZ1046876.854-NODE-854-length-21688-cov-5.728979_pt1 | contig 21688 bp, 17 predicted proteins | sample MGYA00383094_ERZ1046876 | MGnify/ENA primary metagenome ERZ1046876 (study PRJEB29581, sample SAMEA5548364) | metagenome | biome: marine; feature: coastal; material: water | depth 50 m | study: Short-term variability in the microbial, nano- and picoplankton...
TACCTGTAGTGCAATGATCCGGGTACCAAAAGAATAATCCTTAAATATGTAGTCAAATCTGATCTTCACCATGGACCATTTGTTATTATAAGTAAAAAAAAAGAGTCAAATTATTTGTTGGGCATTGCTTAAACCCTATACTTCAAGCAAAAAGGAAACTTAAAATGATATTTTCTGTTAAGATTATTCTAATCAATATCGTCTTGTGGGTCTGTGTTTCGTGCGAAAAAAAGCAAAGCTTTAACTCAGTAGAAAGTTCCTCTGAGACAAACAATGAGTTATACAGGTTAAATGACCATGTTGGTTCAATGTCTTGTGCAGAATGTCACCAGGAAGCTCATAGTAAATGGAAAGAATCCCACCATTTTCATGCGATGGAATTACCAAATGATCAGACAGTACGAGCAGACTTTAATAACTCTATTTTTGTTAATTATGGAGTGACCACCAAATTTTTTAGGCAGGGTGATAAATATTTGGTAGAAACCGAAAATCAATCAGGGGATATGGAGGTTTTCGAAGTCGCTTACACATTTGGTTGGGAACCGCTTCAGCAGTATTTGGTGAAATTTCCTGACGGTCGTATGCAAGTTCTTCCAACCTGTTGGGATGTTGAGAAAAAAGAATGGTATCATTTGTATCCAGATGAAAAAATTGCCCCATCGGATCCTCTCTTTTGGACTCGTTCTCTGCAAAACTGGGATCACATGTGTGCCGATTGCCATTCCACTAATCTGAGGAAAAAATTTGATAATACATCTCAAAGTTTTTCTACTGCATATTCTGAAATTAATGTTTCATGTGAATCATGTCACGGTCCAGGTCGAGAACATGTGGAGCTTGCAAGGCGGGGGAGTGATTTTAAAGAAATGCCAAGTTTTGCACTGGCCGATGTAAACAGCACCAATATTGCTCAGATTGAAACCTGTGCCAAGTGTCATGCGAGGAGAAGTTTCGTTCACCCCGGACATCATGCAGGAAGTTCTTTCTTGGATCATTTTTTGCCTGAAGTTGTGCAACCGTGGTCACCCGATATGCAAGTTCCTACATATCATGTCGACGGTCAGATTGACGATGAAGTTTATGTTTATGGATCTTATGTTCAAAGCAAGATGTTCCATCAAGGAGTAAAATGCGTTGATTGTCATGATCCGCATACGGTGAAGTTACATACTTATGATAATCAGCTTTGTACCCGTTGTCATGTCCCCAATGATAAAAACCCACTCGGTTTCGATTCTCCTTCCCATCATTTTCACCCTATGGGTACAGAGGGGGCAAAATGTGTTGAATGTCATATGCCCCACAAAACCTACATGGGGATCGATGATCGCAGGGATCACAGCATCCGTATTCCCCGTCCCGATCTTTCTGTACGATTTGGGTCTCCAAATGCATGTAATCAATGCCATCAAGATAAAAACCCCCAATGGGCAGCGGATGCGATTACGAAATTTAAGGGACCAGACCGAGCCAAAGAGGTAAGGCACCCCGAAGCTTTTCATGCTTTTCGAACAGGAAGACCGGAAGCTGAAAAGCTTTTGCTTGATACCTGTCGAGATTTGGAATCGCCTGCATTTACGCGAGCTGGAGCGATGCTTGCTTTGCGCCGGTTTATAAGTGATATCAGTTTTGAGGAGGCAAAGAGAAATCTTGATTCTAATCAGTCCGTCATTCGGGTCGCAGCTCTATCCAAATTAGAGGGGATGCCTGTTTCGGAAATTTACCCTGAGTTGGTAAAGGTGCTCAGCGATCCCATTCGCTCCGTACGCACCGAAGCTGCTCGCCTACTTTCGCGAGCACCTCATGCCTTATTTTCTCCCTCAGATTTTAAGCTTTTCAGAAAAGTTTTTGAAGAACTCAAGCTTCGCTACGTGAGCAATCTTGATAGGCCAGAGTCTAATCTTTCACTCGGAATTCTAGCTGAAAATCAAAACCTTCCTCTCGAGGCTGAAAAGCATTATCGGCAGGCTATTCGTCGGGAGGATACCTATGTGCCTGCCCGTATGAATTTGGCTACCCTATTGAGCAGAAGAGGGAAGAGCAAGGAAGCTGAAAGTTTTTTAAGGGAAGCAGCCCGCTTGCAACCAACTTGGGGACAAATCCACTATTCTTTGGGATTATTATTGGCAGAAGATGAGAAGCGTATTCCTGAAGCCATTCGTTCTTTGGAAAGAGCTTCTGCTTATTGGCAGGAAAACCCTCGTGTGTTTAATAATCTAGCGATTGCCTATTGGAAAAACGGGAAAGTTGAAGACGCAATCAATTCTTTTCGTCAAGCTATTGGGTTGCAACCAGATAACCCAGAATTTTTGCAAAACCTTGTTCAGTTACTTTTACAATCACAAAAGTGGAATGAGGCATTGCCTTATGCTGAGAAAATAGTCCAACTTGTACCTAATGATCCCCAATATATTTCTTGGTTATCAGAAATTAAGGGACAAGTTTTTCGAGGTGAAAACTCAAAATAAAATGGAGCCACCTGTCAGAGTCGAACTGACGACATCCTCATTACAAGTGAGGCGCTCTACCAACTGAGCTAAGGTGGCGAAATCCAATTTATGTTAAATTAGTAAATTGTTTTATAAAATGCAATCGGATAGTCGTGTTGATATCTATTTTATTTCAACAGGGTCACAAAGGTAGAGTTTTTCTTTAGGAATGTGCGACAGTAGAAGCGATTGGCAGGTAGAAATCCTTTCCTTTTCAATCTCTGCACGATAAGCAATATTTCCATTTTTCTTTTCTAATTTTCCGGAAAATAATTGTTCTTTTGGATAAAGCTTTTGGATGCTTCGGAAAAAGCCAGTAGGCATACGGAAAGCACCCAAGCTAACCGAATGTAGCGACTCTGCAGGAAGTGCCGTAATTAATTGTTCAAAGAGTTTGGCGTAGCGAGTATTGAAGTCGATGCAATCAATGATTGGATCAATCCGGAGACCTATCTTCCATCCAAGATTCGCCAGTTTTTTCATCGCTTTAATACGGGACTGTACAGAGGGAACTTTGTGCTCTAGTTGCTGGCTAATTTCTTCTGGGGTAAAACTGAATGCAACCACTGCATTATCCAACGGATCTGTTTTTTCCAATACCTGGCTAGCTATACTTTTTGTCCGAATCTCAAGCCATGAGTTTGGTAATTTTCGAAAGAATGGAATAAAATCTTGGGCAAAACCGGTAAGCGATTCCAGTGCCAAGCTGTCACAGTCATAACCTGAAAAGAACCAACTGGGATTATCTCCTAAATCATCGTGCTTTTGTTTAATCTCTGATTGAAAATCTTCAAAATTTACAAAAAGGACATAATGAGCGGACGCAAACATACCCTGCAAAAAACAATACCTGCAATCATAGAGGCAATTCAGGAGATGAGAAAAATAGAAGTTCTGAGACCCTCCAACCCCATAGCTTGCAGGAATAGGATGAATTTTTTTTCCGTTTTGTTTTGCTAGTATAAGGGCGGGATTCTTCTTTTGTAGCCTGAAACTTTGTCCTCTCGGGTTAAATACCTCTTTGTAGTGATTGCAGGGAATCTTTGTCGCCTTTGGAAAACGACGGAAAAATTCTTGAGTACGAGGATGGTCTTCTATGCCCACTTCGAAATAAATATATTCGATCATGATAGAATTCGGTAAGGTTCGATCAACTGAGCAAGAGCTTTTAATGCTGCTTTTGCACTATTTTCATTCTTCAAAGATTGTAGGATTTTAGCCTCTTCTATATCGAAAGACTTTGAGTGGTTTAGCAGTTGAACCAGAAGGTGAGTTTGAGTTTCAGTAAAGTGTTGAGAGTGTAATGCATCTCTTCTAAAAGCTAATGTCTCACGATCCGGAGAAATTTCATTGGCTAACTTTTCCAAGCTTCTGACCAAACCAAGAATGGTGGGAAGATTTGTTTCGACCAATTTTGATACGACCTTCGGATTAAAAGTATCAAGCGGTTGGTGCAAGTTGTCAGATACAACTTTTATAACTTGGACCAATTCCCGAGTTACGCACTTGGAGGCAGTGGTATAAAAGCTGTGGGCTTCCATATCATACCCTTTTTTCTCCTGATAATCCCTATTCGGTAGCTCACAAGTTTGCAGGGGGGATCTTATGATTTCGGAATCTACAAGTTGCGGAGGATAATAGATAGAGCTATGGTTTTCCGAGAAGATACGGTCTGCAATAAATAGAGTCCCTACACCCAAGGATCCATGCCCGGCGATGCCGATGTTTAAAAATGGGAAAGGGTGATCTTGAGCGTGACTTTTTCCGAGTGAAAAACCAGTTGCTCCAGCGGATGCAATTTCTCCAATACCAGAGACAACAAGTTGGTGGTTATCATTTTGAAAAGTAGGGAAGGGGAGGGAACCTGACACCTTTTTCAATTTCAGTGCATCAATCAAGGGCTTGGCTTCTGCTTGTAAGGCAATGATGAAATTCATTTATTTAATCTCTGTGTAAGGTATGCAATAAATTGTGATATTTAAAGGATTGTTGAAGATACATTTCGGACTGTTTGTTTTTATTATGCTTCCTGAACCCTTTAGAAAGAATCTTACATTTTTGAACTAGAATAGACAAGATAGCTTCTTGTTTACCGGAAGGAATTTCACCCTTTTCCACTAATTTTTCTAGAGATTTAACCCGAAAACGATCCATGCCCCAATTCTGTCTCGATAATTGGTCCGAGTGCCCACCATGTTTGACAACGAGTTTTTCATCGATGTATCCAAAGGATTCTTTTAATAAAATCCGCACCCATAAGTCATAGTCTTCACAGACGGGAAGATTTTTATCAAAGCATCCAAACTTTTCAAAGATAGAATGATGTAGGAGAACAGAGGATGGGCAGATTAAGCATCGCTCTAGTGATCTTTTAAAAAGTTGTTCCGGTGCTTTATTTAGGTATTTGGGAGGCAATACTTGATTGCCGTTTCTTATCCACACTTCATCGGTGTGAGATGCAAGAAAGGTTGGATGGCGTTTATGGAACCTAATTTGCTTTTCTAATTTCTCTGGTTGCCACTCATCGTCTGAGTCTAAAAAAGCAACCCATGGGCATTGGGCTTTTTGGATTCCAAGGTTTCTGGCTGAGGACACGCCTTGGTTTTGTTGTCGATACCAGAGAGTATGAGGGAATTCAGAGGCTAGTTTTTTTTCCAAAGGCTTTACAGAACCGTCATCAATTACAATGATTTCAGTCGGACAAAGACTTTGCTTTGAAACTGAAAGTAGGGCATGCCTAAGAAATTCAACTCGGTTGTAGCAAGGAATGATGACAGAAATATCAAAGGCGTGCGCTCGAGCGGACGCATTCACTCCAAAAGTGCTCGAAGTGTTAAAATACTTTTACAGGGACTTCGACTGGTTCGTAGCCCGAAGCGGTTATAATCATTTTACCCACACCGGCTTCTCCTCCCCGAACTGGGATATTTACTGTTTTATCACCTTCTGCGATTAATGCCTCTGGCATGATAAGTGATTTGGGGATGTTGGTTTTTATATCTATTGGAATGCCTCCGCTGGGGGCTTCATAATCAATTTTAAATAGAATCGTGGCGGAATCCCCGGATTGGATGTCTAGAGAATTAGGGACAACACTGAGGACACTTTCATCTACCCTAAAATTTCCTATATCCAAGGCACCATGGGGACCACCTATTAATTGCACTGGGTAATCCACTCCGGCAGGTAAGGAGGGAATTGTAAACCGAAGCTCATTTTCCGAGAGGTATCGGGTACTTGCTTGCTCTTCACCTATGGTAATGGAATCGTATTTTGTGAGGCCACGCCCTTGGACTGCAATTTCAACTCCAACGGGTCCGCGGTATGATGCGAGATTTCCAACATATCGGTTTTCTAAACGAAAAACCTGCAGATCACTTTTTAAAGTTCTCTGCGACTGTGCTCCATTATCTTTTTCTTTTAAGTACGAAGCTTCGAAGTAATAGGTTGCCTCATCAAAACCGGTAGGCAATTTATAATCACAACTCCACAGGAATGAGTTAACAGGGTCTTGAACCATGGAGACATTCTCTCCTCCAACCACTAGATTAACCTGGATCGATTGGGGCAAAATCTTTCTGTCCTGCAGATCAACCTCTGTTTGCAGAGTATAGATACCGGATGGATTCTGACTAATATTAGACGAGGTTAAGTTGATAAAGCTCGGCCTATTGCAACTCGATAAAATAAACAAGCTTAGTGACAAGCTGATAAAAGAGATTAGTTTGATTTTTAATTTCATGATTAATTTACAGATAACGAGTCCAAGTCTACACAATGCTCAAAAAAAGTAAAGAGACAGGACAACTTTCGAGCCTAGGGATGTATGTACATGTTCCATTTTGTTCTACGACATGTGACTTTTGCGCATTTTACCAAGAGAGACCAAGCAAAAAGGGATTTGATTTATTTTTTAGCGGGTTAAACCTGGAAATGGAGTACCTTTCACCCGCCCAATCATTTTCCACAATTTTTATTGGTGGTGGAACACCCGGTCTTCTGGGTCCAGAGCAAATATTGCGGTTGGGCGAAATTATTCATACTCAAAATTTAGAAAACTTGATGGAGTGGAGTGTGGAGATTGCACCCTCTGAAATCACACCTGATAAATTAAGGAATTTTAAAGAAATTGGAGTGACTCGGATTTCTTTGGGGATCCAAACATTCAATCCTCAATTGATGAAAGAGCTCGGTCGGGCTCATGAAGTGGATCGAGCCCTCAGTGCTTATTCTTTGATTCGAGATGCGGGGTTTTCCTCAGTAAATATCGACTTACTGTTTGGTGCCCCTGGGCAGAGTCTAGAAATGTGGGAAGAAGATTTAAAATGTGCGGTGCAACTCGACCCCGATCATATCTCTACTTACTGTCTTACTTTTGAGGAAGATACCGCTCTTTTTGTAAAACTCTCGGAGGGGAAAGTGAAAATTAATCCTGAAAAAGAAGCCACATACTACGAAAAAGCATGGGAGTTCTTACCGCAATGTGGTTACCCACAATACGAGGTCTCCAATTATGCTAAGCAGGGTAAGGCCTGTTTGCATAACATCAACACCTGGGCGATGAATGATTGGATCGGATATGGGCCATCTGCTGCCTCACAATTTCAGGGCGTTCGGCGAAAGAATCTCGCGAATGTGGAAGAGTGGGCCAAGCAATGGGAGCAATCAATGGAACCCGAGTTTGCTGAGTTTGAGCAACTACAACCCTATGAATTGGCGAATGATGCGGTTCTGTTTGGTCTTCGCATGAATCAAGGTATTTGTTTGGATGAAATTGGGAAAAAGTTTAATATAGATAGGCAGCACTTTTCAGAGATCAAAACTTTTTTCCATAAGCTTCAAATGGAAGAGATGATAGATAAAGCAGACAACTGGAAGCTAACAAGCAAAGGCAGGATTTTGGCGGATGCGATTGCGAAAGAATTACCCACAGTAGATAATTTTTCTATGTAGACTTCAGGGCATCTTTTAAAAGTATGCTGCTTTCTTTAAGGCCACCGGATCTAGCTTTTTGGGTCCAGTTACTTTCAAAACGCTTCACTATGTCTGTTGCGTTATTTTCTGGGGATGGGAGAGAGCTCATCTGTGCAATCCCTTTTTGCAGACTGATCAAGTTTAAATCAATTCCAAGTGAGATTTCTTTTTGGAACTCATCTTTTCCTTCAAAATTGGGGATTTTTTCCAAGTCTTGTTGCAGAGAATTGAGGTGCTCAACCCCTTGGTTTAGTTTATCGGCAGTGAAATTTTCTTTGAGAAATCCAGGCATTTTCTCAGGCTGTGAGCTGAATAAAATATTCCATGCAAGGCTCGCATTTGGGATCATAGCACCGAGTATTTCATCGAGTTTGCCGAGCTCAATGAGTAACCCTGCTGGATCTGAAGATGTAGTGGACCAAAGGGACGAATTAATTTCTTTGGCCAGTGCTTGATCATCAATGTCTTGATTTCGCCATCCCCACTGAGCGGAAAGAAAAAGGGAGGGGTAAAAAATAGGCCATGGTTGATGATTACCACAATCTCCCCAGCTTGTGAGAAGAATACCATCAGCATGATGTTTAAAGGCGTGGGTGAACGCATTGGAAAGATTTTGCCTCGCTGTCGGCCATCTCCCTGAAAAACTTCGCCATGTCGCTGTTCCCGGAGCCAGGCAAAAAGACAATCCACAGGAAGATATAATTTCAGCTTGTTCAGCAAAGGGATGGTCTGCTTCATAGCCCCAAATTATTGGTTTTGCTGATGGGGGAAGGAGCTTTGCATTTTCCGGTTCTTCCAGCAGGACATCTGCCCAAAACTGCATGTGCTTTCCATGTTTTTCCACCAAGCCCCGGATGCCATCGAGGTACTCAAGGTATACTTTGGCTTTACCGTGGGTCTTTACCTTCTCCGAACTCCAACCTTGTCCAAGTTCCCAAGGCTCATCCATACCAACATTAAAGTTTGAAGAGCTGAAGTTGGGTAGATATTCCTGATAAAGGAGGTCCATGAAATTCAAGCTTTCTTGGTTTGGTTTGAGGGTACTCCCATGGTCTCTTTCCATAAACGGCTCATCCCTGCGAAAGCCATTGGGGCACTCGGCCAGGTTATGGTAAGCAACATGCCTAAGCCACCTCTCGAAGTGTCCAAATGAGTTGAGGTTGGGCACAAGTTCAATGAATTTCTTTTTACAATACTCATCTATTTGCCTGATCTCTTCCCCTGTTAGCGGAGATGCCTCTTTCCAAACGATGGGGTGTTTGGCAAAGGCAAATGTATGCTCCACATAAAGTTGTAACTCATTGTATCCAAGCTTCGCTAACAGATCGATAAGCTCCCAAATACTTTGCATAGTTGGAACTTTGCACCGGCTTACATCAAGCATAAACCCCCGACGTTTGAAAACTGGATAATCTTCAATTCTCGTACATGGAATTTTCTTTTGAAAGGTACTATTTTGGACAATTTTCGCGAGGGTATTGAGTGCCCGGAAAACTCCTGCTTGATGGGAGGCTTCGATTCGCACTTGGTTAGTGTCTATTTCCAAACGGTATCCTTCGATATTTGTCTGTGGCTTTTTTTTCACCAATAGCGTTGGCTGGGTGCTACTGGTGAAAAAGTTTTGCTCACTACTTTTTAATGTTTCGTGGACAACTTTTTCAAAATGGGGTTCAAGTACATGAATTTCCCAAATTCGGGTTTTGGTGAATGAGCCCGGTGAGAAAGAGATTTTTTGAGGCTTTGGAAAAATCTGCAGTTGTTTGTTCACATTAAATTTTCTTTTTCGGCACCAAAACACCCATGCCCCAAGTTATAAAAACAGTAAGGGGCCAGGCCCAAACGGTATTGATGACAATTGCTAGCTTACCGTGATTATCTTTGAGGAAGCTCCATTCCAATGCGTCTTGAATTGTGATGATGTTATAATTAATCAGGATTTGATAAATGTCTGGCCGGAGGCTTGCGACGAGCAAGAAAGAGGCAAAAAATCCCATAGATAGACCTTTAGCACTCGCTTTAGGGGTGAGCAATGAGGCTAGAAATATCCCCAACATAGGCCCAGTTGTGTAAGAAATCATTCCAAATGCCAACTTGACCACATCTACATTACCTCGAAGAGTGTCGAGTTCTATGGCAAAGGCAGACAACAGAATCCCCCAGAATAGAACCAATAGTCTGGAAAAACGCAGCTTTTTCTTCTCTTCATTTTTAGCAAACCTGTCTTTAAATAAGCTCAATGTAGTCTGAGAAAGTGCGGCGAGTATAGAGTCCAGACTAGAAATAGCTGCGGCAAAAACACCCGCAAGAATAAGTCCCCTTAACCCAACTGGTAACTCGGTCACAATCCAAACAGGATAAATATAATCTGAATCTTTAGCAAAGACCTGCGGTTCAACTCCAGACATTCTCATCGGTTCGTAATAGGCAAAGAGGGCAGCCCCCACAAAGAGCATGAGTAGTGTAAGGATGAGAGCACCGGAGCTTGCGATTATTGCTTTGCGGGCATCTTTTTCATCTCGACAGCAAAACATTCGTTGAGCATTTAACTGATCGACCCCAAAAGCGCTTAAGTTTTGAAAGGGTACAGCGATAATCGCAACCCATAGAGTGAAGCCAACTGCTGGGTCTGTTGTAAGATTAAGGAGGGTGAACTTATCAGCAGAGTTTCCGATTTCAATCATTTCTTTCCAGCCTCCATCGAGGGACGACAGAATCCAAAAGAGAGAAAACAGACCAGCACTGACAAAGAGAAAAAACTGCATGACATCAGTCCAAATTACGGTTCTCATACCTCCCATCAATGTCCAACCAATGGCAAAGAATCCAATAATCCAGATACAATGGTCGAACTCTAGAGGAGTTACCACTTTGAGAGCCAGAGCGGCGACTAAAACTCTAACACTTTGTCCAAGAATACCCCCAATTTGAAAGATGAGAGTGGCCAACCGTTTTGCACCTTCTCCTAATTGATTTCCCATGTAATCATAGGGGCTAAAAATTTCTCTTTCATAGAAAACTTTGACAAAGAAGATACCCACTAAAATTCGGGCAATAATCGAACCAATTCCCCATTGAAGGTAAGTAAAGTTTCCTCCCGCTGCGTAAACCATGCCAGGAACTCCTATAAAAGTTACACCACTTATCTCTGTGGCGATAATCGAGCCGGTTACGGCAAGCCAGGGTAAAGATCTGCCCCCGAGAAAGAAGTCTTTGATCGTAGACTGCTTTCCCTTTAATTGGTGACCCACCCAAGTGGTAAGGGCCAAATAAGCACCCACCACTATCCAGTCAATACTAGTAAAAAAATCGTGATAATCCATCCAAGTATCATCAAAGTATTTTCATGCCCGAGTGGAAACGGAAAAGATCATTTCGTGAATAAATAATACTCTTGGGAATAAGTTCTTGTTTTCAGTCCATCATAATTCTGAGAAAAGTAATTATGAAACCATTTACTTTGGTTATTGGAGCATCGGCCCTTTTTATTGCTGGGTGTGCTGCATACTTTAGCGTTCGAGGCATCGCCCTCACCTTTGGTGCTGTTAGTTCCTTTACCATTCCGATTATTATAATGGCATCCAGCTTGGAGTTTGGGAAGCTGGTGGCTGCTTCTTTCCTCTATCGGCATTGGAAAACCTGTAATCAAACGCTAAGAACATATTTACTGATCGCGGTGGCTTTGCTGATTGGTATCACCTCTGCAGGAATTTATGGATACCTTTCACAAGCTTTTGAGGAAACTCTTAGTCAAGTGGAAGGATATGAAAAAGAGATCGTTAGTTTACAAAGGCAGCAAGGAGAGTTTGACCGTCTTGTTCAAGCCTACCAAGTATCTGGGCAAAGAGGATCATTACTTCGAGAAGAAAAGCAAGGTGAGGAGAGAATTCGTCTCGAAAAATATATCGAAGAAAGAAGGAAAGATATCGCCTCGGCGGAACAATCAAAAGCACGCCTCGCGGATGAGACTGATCAAATAATCGTTGGGGAACGGCAAAAACGAGAAGAAGAAAAGAGGAGACTCGAAGAAGTCATCAAGATTCGTCGTGCAGACATTTCCAAATTAGAAGATAATCGTAAGGAGGTAAAATCTGAAATCAATCAGAGGATTGAGAAAGAATTAGCGAAGGAAGAAAAAAGTAGTCAAAGGCTGGAGGAATTGGATGCTGCAGTAAAAGTCTATCGAGATCAAGGACCTGGCGGATTTTTGAAAGAAAATGGTTTTAAGAAAGCATCCGAATTGCTCAAGACTCAGGCCGAGGAGAGAGAGGGCTTGCGCGGATCTCTTTCGGAAATCAATGTTGCCGTTGAAAAAGCCCGTGATGATTTGAATATAAGGTATGAATCATTGGATGTAAGAATTGAATCTATCCAATCAGAAATTTCAGATGCGAACCAAAAAATAACCGGGTTAACCACAGGAAGTGCGGAGCAAGCGGATAATGTGAAAACCGCTTTGGAAAACCTGCAGAAGGCAAGATCTTCCGTTGATGACAGAATTAAGTCTTTGGAGTCTGAAATTGCAGAAGCGAGCAAGAAAATTACTATGATGAGTGAAACTACTTCGGCATTTGGCCCTGATAGCTCTGCGGAATTAGAAGAGAAAAAAAGTGAACTTCAGGGTAAAAAGGAGGAGGCAGAGAGGAGAATCTTAGAAATAGAGGGTAAAATTCGAGCCACCGATATTGGATCTTTTAAGTTTGTTGCTCGGGCATTTGACCCTGAAGTGGCAGCCGCAGAAGCCACCGAGAACCCTATCTTGATTGAGGAAGCAATGAATGACGCAGTCAACCGGGTGGTTAAGTGGTTTATCTTGATCTTAGTGCTGGTATTCGATCCTTTAGCCGTGACCTTGGTGATTGCATTTAATGCTTCACTTATGCGTAAGAGCTCAGAGGGTGTTGACCAAGGGAATGTAAAAAAAGAAACTTCTTCAGAAAAGGCGAAAACCCAAAGCCCTAGCCCTTACCTTGTGCTTCTTATTGTAGGGGCATTGATTTACGGGGTCTATCATGCTTTGCCTGATGGTCAGGCTCGGGGTGTTGTCACTGAGGGAGTGAAGAAAGCTGTTATTATGGATGATTTGGCATCCAGTAAACTTGATGATCGTGCTTTGGCATATGTGCCGAAAAATGCATTCGGCGTATGTAGTTTTTCAAGCCTTCGGATGGTTGAGGAAGTCGGTGTGCCCAAGATATTACCTATGGAATTACTTTCCAAAGTACCATTTTTAAAAGATATGCTTTGGGATCCTCAATCATGTGGAATTCAACCCAACGGGCGGGTGCTTTACTTTATGCAGTTGCCGGGTAATCTTTACCAAGAAAAACGTCCGGGTGATGTTCTATTTGGCTTGGTTTTGCCGATCGGTGACGACCAAGGAGTAAAAAATTTTATTCTCAATCAGTTAGATTTAAAATCCCAAATGCCCAGTTGGAAGGTGTATGAAAATACGCTTCCTGATTTTCATTCTATTCATCACAAGTCCGCTCATATTTCGATCGGAATAGACCAAAACTGTCTGGTACTTCTTACTTCTTGGTGGTCCGATCAACCAGATTCTCGCTTTCTGGAAAATGAAATCAAAGAGATTTTTCAATACGGACAGGTCTCAAATGATCTCCACCCTAAGCTTGCATCTTCATTACGGAAAAACGATTACGATGTAGCCGCTTTCTTTTTTGCCGAAAATTTCTTTAGTCCATTCCAGAAATCAGTGGATGAAACAGAATTATTGAACACCTTTCGAAAGTTCTTGTCTTGTGATGTTACGATTAAAGCAAAAGCGAGTTTAGATGGGGTTTCCGTAACGGGTGAATATGATTATGGGACTAAAATGCTGGATGCCGGGTTTGGGTTTAAAATAGCAAGTTTGCTAGAAAAATTTCGGGATAGTCCCAACTCTTCTGGTTTATCTGGCGTTTATGGTGAATTTGTGGAAATTTTCCTGCAGAGATTAGATTACCAAAGCGTAGTTCGCTTGCTGGAGAGAATTAATTTAAGTCAATCACTTGGTTTTGAATCGTTCACTTCTCTGGACTGCAAAAGTGGAATTCAAGGCAGTCGAACCGGAACATTTGCGGTTAAGATTACTTCTAGTGAACCAGGTGACTCAACATTAAGGCTTGCCATGGATTTATTTGTTGAAGCATTGAACCCTTTCAGTGTTCAAAGCAAAGAAAATCCCCGCTAATGTTTTTGGGAGTACATAAGGCTTTTATCCTTTGTGGTTTGAGCCTGCTGTATACTAATTGTGCCCAAAAGAGAATTGATCCCCCACCAACTAGCTCAAGCACGGGTTTGGCCAGATCTTTTTCTTTAACTGATACATCGACGCCTTCACCGAAAGAACTCTTAACTGCCTCATCTGGTAAATTGAATGAGGTTGGAAATGCCTTGATTGAGACCGATATTGCTGATGGTCTCATTTCCTCAAGTGAAGAAAGAAAATATCTAAAGGGAACCAAAAAGAAAGGGAGGGAAATAGCAGGTCCCCAAGAATCGGTTGTACCTGAGAGGAAAAAAACGTCTTTGCGAAAGCAGGAATCTATTGTTCATACCTTTCCAGAAATCAAACTGAAAATTCCTGCTACTGATTCCTCTGCCCAAGTTGATAAAAACATAAGCAGTTTCTTAGATGCTTCTACTATCTCATTAAAACCCAAATCAAAAAAACAAGGTCTACCAGTACCTGAAAATTTTGATAACGATAATAAGCAGACGATTCCTGAAAAGAAAAGAAAGTCATCAAACCAAAAAAATAAAAAGAAATTTTTGTCACCACCTTCAAAATCCCAAGATCAACCAATACATTCTCAGAAAAAAGAACTCCCAGAGAAACGCGAAAATGGACAGAAAGGTTCCCCCCCATCAGTTTCTTTAATCAAGAGCAAACCGCATCAAGGTGAAAAAGGTGAGTCTAAGCAAATCGGAACAAAGCCAAATCATGCACTCCCATTTGCAGGTACGCAAAAACTAGGCAAACAGTTTAAAGGAGTGGTGGCACCTGTCACAAATCTGGAGCATTCCATTTCTTTTTTACAATCAGGAAACAGGTCGGCATCTGTGGAGGAAATAACGGGGGGCGAGCAAAATGCAGGTTTTCAGGATGAGCACGCAGAGTTAAATTTTACGGAAAGGGCAGGGGTTGTTTTAGGATGGAAGGCTGAACTTTTACGATCAGAGGAAGTAACCAGGGCAAAATTCAAGACTGAAAATCAATCAATCCCTACGAGCAAAGGGTCTGCATCTGATTTCAGGAAAGCCAAGATATTTCTCAACCGTCAGCCCAAAACATCAAAGATAAAAGTGGAACATAAAGGAAACCTTAACTCTTTACAAAAGGCAGAGGATTGGAATCAAGGACGAGGGGGAAAAACAATTAACTTATCTGAGCAAAACCTAGATGACCGAAGGTTTGAGGAAGCTTTAAGGTGGATACAGCAAAAAGGTAAATAGGCAGAACTTTATATATTTTCTGTGAAAAGCTCATTCCCACAGCCCTTATTTTTCATTTTTATGATTGCCTTGGTATGTTTGCTACTTGGGCAGTTGGGATCTTTACTGAATGAAATATTTTCTTATTTTGACTTGATTCCTACAGGGCTCAAGAAGTAGTAGTGTTGCCTATTTAAATAAGTAGATTAGACGGATGTAATACTTTATATCTACCTCCTCTTTTGTTTCTACAGGAGTTGAATTGTAGGTCCCTGCTAAGCCTGATCGTACATTCCAGTTTATTTCTTTTGTTAGCGGAAAGACTACGGCTGTATCGCTCGAAAGTAAGAATTTATCTAAGTTGTTCAAGCTTGGGATGATAGTAAGGTCGCTTTCGAGCGAGAGGTAATCTTTTACATCGTGAGAGTATTCCAAACCCAAATCGATGGCAGGATCATTTTGATCTTTACTCTCAGATATACCCGACTTTTCATACCTAAATGCCAAACCTGAACGAAGTGCGATTTTGTAATCCCGTTCTTCAATCCAGTTATATTTTAAACCCAATGCTGTGGTTGCCCGCAGTTCAATTTCTTCTAGTTTGTCATTTTCAAGGTCAGCCTTGGCGTACCAAGAGAGGGTGTCATAAAAGCGAGAATCATACTCGGCTCCAATTTTTGTTTCATCTTCTACAGCTATATTGTCATTGTCTGTTTTGTTGTAGGAGAGGTAAAAATCATACCCTCGAAATTGATTTGCAAAGGAACTATCCAGCCGAATACCAAGCCCAAGATTATCAACATTTCCAGAAGATCCCGTGAGGTCTAGCCCAAGTGCATGGACCCACTTTAAAAGTAGTGCTTCGGCATTTTGTTGGGCAGTAAGAATAAGGGGGTCGTCTGCATCCTCATGCCATAGGTGGCGAACCATAGGAAGGGAGAAGGTTTCACTCTGATTTTTTAGAGAGAAAGTCCCATTTTCCAAAAAGTCAATTTTCCCCCGAAAAGTTCGGTTGTCTTCAGTTCTTAAGGATAATACGCGGGAGCTTGAAATAGCAGAAATGTAACCTTCAGGAATATGCAAGGTTCCAGCATAGGGGGTTTCAATGCTGATATTTCCATCAGACATTCCAAGGATGTCACCTTGGAGAATGGAGCCGTCCAAAGTTTTGATTTGATCAGACCATGCATGCAGGCATAAGAAAAAGCCCAATATAAAAAATGTTTTATTCACGGGAGAAATGTACCATCAACCAGGTGGCCAATTGAGTTTTCTGCCTCCCAGTAAATGAACATGCAGGTGAGGAACACTTTCTCCGCCATCGACCCCGTTGTTGATCACAATCCGAAATCCATCCTCCAACTTTTCTGCTTTGGCGATCTTACGAGCGTTAAGTAAAAGTCTCCCCAAAATAATCTGGTCTTCTTCTTCGGCAAGAGCAATTCGAGGAATCAACTTTTTAGGTATGATTAAAATATGTACTGGTGCTTGGGGTTCAATATCTCGAATGGCAATACAGGTCTCGTCTTCAAAGAGAATATCAGAGGAGATTTCTCTGGTTATAATTTTTTCAAAAATTGTGCTCATAATAAAAAAGTGAGAATTTACTTAGCAGACCAGATACGTAGGGAGGAAAGATAAAAATCTTCCAAGGCTGCCTCATCTTTAAGATTAACTTCCAGTAATCCAGTATTTTTTTCCAATCTGTTGATTACCTTGGCAAACCGATTACTGAGCTTACTCATTTCTTCTGAGCTCTGGCCAAGCTTTACTACCACAGACCTAGTAACCTCTGAGACTTCCCGGAGAAATTGAGAGCGGATACTCTTACGAACCCCAGTTTCAAAAGCGTCTTTTTCTTTGTCTTCCATTTCTGTGGTAAGAGTTTTTACAGCCGCTTTACATTCAGCTTCTGATTTTTCACGAATGATTTTTAATAAACTGGCGGTCAGACCGTAAGCGGCGAAAATTGGGGTAATTCGATCTTTTGCCAGAGTGGAACGGTCTAAGAGTGATAAAATCCACTGTTCGTACTTATTTTTCCACTCAAGCCAATCCTCATCTGTTCTGGCTTGGTGGTGGGTGCCCAACCGAACTGATAGGCAACGGCTTCGGATGGTAGGAAGCATCGAGTTGGGCCGAGTTGTAAGAAGGATGAGGTAAGTGTCGGGTGGGGGCTCCTCTAAAGTTTTGAGGAAAGCATTGGCGGCTTCCTTTCTCATTCTGTCAGCTTCGTGGATCAAGGCAACCTTAGCACCCCCTTGGTTCGATGTTCTGTAGAGTGTTGATAGAAGAGCCCGGGTTTTCTCCACGGTGATAATCCTCATTTTACCAGTTGGGCGAAGGTGAAATAAATCAGGATGTTCTTTTCCCCCTTCTGGCATACTTAGAATGACTGATGACAGTTCAAGAGCTTGGCTTTCAACTGAGGCAATGGGATCGCCTTGAAAAATTAAGCCATGGTGTAATTCTCCAACTGAGAATCTTTCGAGTAGTGCAGCCTTCGGACTTTGATCTTGCTCCTGCTGCACGATCTTTAGTCTTCGTTGAAAAAGCGGGAATGGATCTCATTCCAGATGAGAATTTCGATATCATCGACTTCTCCTAATCCATCAACCACGAAAAATCGGTCAGGTAAGCTTCTTGCCAAATGCAAATACCCTTCTCTGACTTTTCCATAAAATTCAACATTTTCTTGCTCCATTCGGTCTGGCATATCAGAAACTCTGTGCTTGATACGTTCAAGACCAACCTCCGGGGGGATATCAAGAACCACGGTTAAGTCTGGAACCACATCCCCGACAGCAAATGCGTTGATTTGAGTAACAGGGTCATCTGCAATTTGCCTGGCAACTCCCTGGTAGACAGTTGTCGAATCCAGGAAACGGTCGCAAAGAACAATTTTCCCATCTTGTACGGATGGGTAGATTACTTCGCGTACGAGTTGAGCTCGACTTGCGGCGAACAGGAGAAGTTCAGTTTCTGGGAAAATGTTCTTGGAAGAATCTGCGTGCATTAAAAGATGCCGGATATCCTCGCCTATAACCGTCCCTCCAGGCTCACGAGTGACGACAACATCACGGTGGTCCTCATCTTCTAAGCGATCAGCTAATCGTCGAATTTGCGTTGATTTACCACACCCTTCGGAACCTTCGAAGGAAATTAGAATGCCAGTTTCATGACTCATAAATTATATAATAGTTGCTTGTTTTAAAAGTTCGATTACTTGACCCGTACTCGGGCTCTGAGCTGTTCTGACGTAATGTCCGGATGTACAGGTAGCCAGTGCAAGAGAAGTAAGGGGAGAAAAACCACAGAGTCTAGCGGTGGAAAAGCCTGCATTAAAGTGATCACCGGCACCCGTTGTGATTTTTGGGTTTTCGGTGTAGGGTCCTTCAGACCACCACTCTCCGTCCTTAGTTGCACAGGCAGCAGAGTCAATCGGGTGAACCACCACGCAAGAAATTTCTAATTTCTTTCTGATTTCTTTCGCCATTCTTTTCAGGGAATCTTCACTTTTATCTCCTCCGCTAAGTCCCAATGTTTCGCAAACTTGTAAGGCTTCGTTGTAGTTAAGACCAAGGGTTGCCTCAGCATGAGCTTGGAATCGGCTAATAACCTCTAAAACTTCAAAAATGTCTTCTTTGGATCTCTTAGCTGGGTCGGTGAGATCAAAAAAGAAAGACCGGGTGTCGCGAGGAGGGAGGTTGGGTAGGATACGATCCACAAGTTCAACCAAGATAGATGTCATTTTGGGAATCATTGTCCAGTTGACGACTGCGACTACATCAGTGTTCGCCATCATTTCTATAAACTTACCTTCTCCGCAGCACTCAATAATTCTTGAAAAGTCAATTTCCTCCAAGCTGCGGGTATTGCCCAGCATGAGTTTACCATCTTTAAATTCCAATGCAGTTGTAATACCTGACTCGGCAAGAGAAACCGCCTTGGTTTTCTGAGCAAATTCTTCAAAGACAGTGTGAATGGTGGGGTTGCCTAATGCTCCAATGTAGCGAACAGACAGACCAAGAGATAGCATGGCATTGGCCATAATCGGTCCATTCCCCCCCAATTTTTCAAAGCGTGGGAAAAGTTCGATATTGGCACTTTTGCCAGCTGCCGCTGATACTCTCTCTCCTAAATCAGCAATGGTTTCAATTGCATCAAAATTTTCAGCCTGTCCATGCCTCTTATCAACAGGGGTAACAATCTTGTCTACAAAGCCGTCTAACCCTACGACCGAAGACTTTCCTGTGGTGGAGAAAGGATTTTGATTAATTTCAGAGATAATTTTTTGAGAGATTCTCATGTTTGTTTGCCTAAATTTGTTTGCTGAATGGGGCAAACTTAATCGCTCATGATTCGTCAAACTCAAGGTGTGGCTTAATTTTTAATTGATTAAAAGACGGGAAATAGTGAGAAAAGGGTAGTGGTGTATAAAAAAGTAAGAATATGAACTTGGGAATAGAATTGAACTTGGTAGATGTAGTTTTTTTAGCAGAGACAGGACTGCTCGACTATTTTGTGGACTCAAATATGGCAGGGAAAGTTGTCATTATTTTATTGGGAGTAATGAATTGTTACGCCTTGAGCCTAATGCTATCTAAGTACACCGAGCTAAAAAAAGCAGCAAATAATAATGCAAGAGACCAAAAGAGGATAAATGATCTCCCCTCTATATTTGACTACGACGATGCTTTGTTTGCTGGCGAAGGTAGCCCTTACCTTATCCTTTGTTCTCGGGCAATGGACGCGGCCCGAAGGACAAAATCTACGGGGGAAGTACGTATGAATTATGTAGAAAATGCAATTCGTCGCGCACTGGCCGAGGTTGGAGACCGTTATGAAGGAAAAATGTTTTGGTTAGCCACCATCGTTTCGGGTGCTCCTTTTCTTGGTCTTCTGGGCACAGTGTGGGGAGTGATGGACGCTTTTGGTACCATGGAGAGTGGAGGTGCTACGATTGAGCATCTGGCACCTGGCGTGTCTGGTGCCTTACTTACCACAGTGGCAGCTCTTTGTGTCGCCATACCCATTGTGTTCGCATACAATGGGCTTTTAGGGAAAGCCAGGGGGGAGATGACCAAACTTGAGAATTTTGCAAGCAACCTTGCTGATCGAATTGAGTTGGAGAAGAACGCCTAGTTTTTTTCATGGCTAGAGACTTTAAGAGAGCCAATAAGTTGGCGGTTATATCTGACCTCAATGTCACTCCTCTCATTGACCTGGCTTTTTCGCTCCTGATTATTTTTATGATCACCACCCCGGTGATCGAGCAGTACAATCGAATTGATCTGCCAGACCAATCATCGAATGATACCCAACCACCCCCAAAATTAGATGATCAATTTATTACCATCGATGCGAAGGGTATGTACCATTGGGGACAGGATCCAATCAGCAAGGCTGAGCTAGAAGTCCGCTTGGACGAAGTAGCGACCAGAGAAGGAGAAAAACCTGTGATCCACATTCGGGGTGACCGTTCTTTGAGGTACCAAAAGGTCTTCGATGTGATCAACATGCTGAAGGCTCGAAATCTCACTAAATTAAGCTTAGATACAAAAGCCATCTGATCCTATAACTCGCATTATGAACCATTGATCAGAGAAGGACTTCAATTTTTTGTGAATTTATCCAACCTAACCAAAGCGACAACTATCTTGAAGGAACAGCTTGGGGACCTCGTTAAAGTAAGCCCTAATGAATTGTTTTCAGCCTCTCATGATGGTTTGAAGGTAGCTGGAGAAGTTGCTGCTTGTGTACAGGTTGAAAAACCTGAAGAGGTGGGAGATGTGCTTAAACTAGCAAGTCGATTTGAAATACCTGTGACCACCAAAGGTTCTGGTTCCAGCTTAACTGGTGGTGCTACGCCAATTTGCGGAGGGTGGGTATTGGACTTACGCAAACTCGACTCCCTCGAAGTGGATGAAAAGAATCGGGTTGCCCGTTGCGGACCTGGTGTAATTGTTTCAAATCTTCAAAAAGAAGTGCAGGAAGTTGGTCTTTTTTACCCACCTGATCCATCTTCCAAAGATTTTTGCACCATTGGAGGAAATATTGCCTGCAATGCTGGAGGATTAAGATGTGTAAAGTATGGTGTGACCAGAGATTATGTTTTGGCACTTTCTGGTTATCTTGCATCTGGAGAAAAAGTTACCTGGGGAAGGGCAACCCGGAAATTTGCCACGGCTTACAATGTTCGTGATCTTTGGATAGGCAGCGAAGGCACTCTCGGGGTCGTAACGGAGGTAACTCTTCGTTTAATAGAATACCCCACTTACCGATCCACTTTTTTGGCGGCTTTTGGAAATGACCAAACGGCTTTATCTGCCCCGCTTGCCTTGTCGAGGTTGAATCTTCGACCTTCTATTCTTGAGTATATGGATAAGTGGACAATTAATTGCCTTCAAGATTATGTGGGAGAAAAAGTATTTGAAGGAGTACCGGCATCCCCGATGCTATTGATCGAGCTCGATGGAGAAGAATCAGAGGTTTATCGCCAGTCCAAGCTGCTCCAATCATGGATGAAGGAAAATGCTTTGGCCCATCGATCTGCAGAATCAGAGGAAGAAGCGGAAAGACTATGGGCGGTGCGTCGCCAAGGTTCTTCAGCGATGAAGAAACTGGCAACAACCAAGTTAAATGAAGATATTGTCGTGCCTCTGGCCAAGCAGGTTGAGCTTGTGGCATTTGTGGAAGAATTACGACTTGAATTTGGTCTAAAAATAGGAGTGTTCGGGCACTGTGGGGATGGAAACCTTCACGTTAATTTCATGTACAATGAGGAG
>ERZ1046876.861-NODE-861-length-21574-cov-5.263116_pt1 | contig 21574 bp, 18 predicted proteins | sample MGYA00383094_ERZ1046876 | MGnify/ENA primary metagenome ERZ1046876 (study PRJEB29581, sample SAMEA5548364) | metagenome | biome: marine; feature: coastal; material: water | depth 50 m | study: Short-term variability in the microbial, nano- and picoplankton...
ATGGTAGTGGAGCGAACAATTTCATTTTCATCAATTAATAATTCAAAGCCAAACTCCTGAAACGTCTCATCAGAAACATTCATCAAGCATTGGCCTGCAAAAATCCTTACATTGGGATAGGAGCTGTATACCAGATCTTTCAATTGATCAGATTGTAATGAGCCGACACGCCCACGTAAGTTGACCAGTACGGCATCTCTTACCCCTTTGGCTTTATCTTCCATAGCAGGTAACCAGGTGGATGATTTTTTCCAACCAGAGGTTAAACTTAGCAATCTTTGCCAAGCAACTGTTCTCATTTTTGAGCTACTATGCTCGGTTAGAGATTTGTAAATATTGATCCCATCCTTACCCATTGAAGAAACCGCATAAAGAATGGTCGTTACCTGAGCAGTCATACCCCGCGAGTTAAGTAAATAGGTCCTGATTTTCTCGACAGTTGCAGGAGGCAAACGCTCTCCCAACCGTGATAATTCAACGGCTGCCATCGCGGTAACTTCCGGTTCTTTATCCTGCGTCATTTGTCTCAAGATTGAGCGATACTTTGAGTCATAACGGTTACAATCCCGTGCAACATCTATGACCTTCAAGCGAATACCTTTATTGGGATGCTTAGATAATTCATCTATCCGAGTGATGACTCTGGGCTCACGAGCGTTGACGGACACTCGATTTAGGGCGGCCAGTAAAACTCCTTGATCTGTGTCATTCAGAAGTTTTTCAAAAGTAGGCACCGACATGGGTATGCGAAGATACTGGTAGTATTTCAGCATGTTTTGCCTGACAATAGCATCTTCATCAAGCATGGCCTTTTTGGCTACAGCGTAAAGGTCGGGGCGGAGGGAGGCGGGAATGGAACGATAAACTTTCCGTCCATTGATCTCGACCATTTTCATACCAGAGCGCATGAGTCCCCCTACTAGACGAGGTATCATAGCCGATACCTCTCTCCTCACTTCAACATCCTTGTCCCCCAACTTGGAAAAAACTTTTTCGAGCAAAGAGCGGTCAAATATAGGGAAACCATTATTCGCTTGCTCGGTTAAGGAGACAATCGCCGCCCTTCGAACCAATGGACTTTTATCATCGAGAGCACCAACCAACATCAAGGCGGACCCTGACTCCGGGTACTTGCCCAATAACTTTGCCGCACCTACACGTAGGCCTTCTGCACCACTCCGAAGATCATCACCCGCTTTTCTAATCGTCTCCATTTTGGAAGTGCGGACCAGACCTTTTTTTACGGAGGAGTTCTGATCTGGTAGCATGCTTTCATTTACTTCCAACCCTCGAGGGATAAACTCGGTGGGTAAGGGACCAGAAGGTTGGCCAACTACCACCTGTGAGGTAATGTAAAAATACAGGATACAGACAACGAAAATTTTCATCATCTTAATCCTACCTGCCTTCGAAGAACCCACTCAAATCCAGCAGCTAAAAAGAGCATTATGAAAAAGGGCCAAAGATCGGAGAGGCTGGCCCGCTTTTGAAGGGTGGGAATGGATTCTGCAATAGTAGGAACCCAATTATCGTTCATCTTTTGGATCGATAAAAATTGGCCTCCGGTTAATTTTGCCAGCATTTTCAGCTCGCGCTCCGCATAGGATAGATCTTTGGATTCTTCACCTGTCTCTGAAACCCGGATAAAAGACTCAGAATTTAACTCTTCTCCGTCCGGAAACAGCAGGTTGTACTTAACAGCATATGCACCCGGTAGCTTTGGACGAAAGGAGCCACTATACTGCCCGGCTATTGCACCTTGAGGGTAGAGTTGAATCGTTTTAGAAAAGCCGTCAGGTCCCAGCACTTCAGCTTTTACCATTGCATCCATCGCGGGTTCAAAGTCCGCCCCTAATGCTTCGACCTTAAGTGTGGCATCAATTCCACGAGGCAGGACATCTTCCCGCTCATCTATCTTCAAGCGGTCCTCCCCGCCTTCCCCCAGCCATTGAGTTACAGTTTGCCAAAATTTCCGAAATTCTTTTGCCCCGCTTTCATTCCCAATCGCACGACGCCAATCGTCAGGGACTCCCCAATAAGCAGATTTGCCCGCACCATACGCCTGCACCGATAATACTGCCTTCCCATTGGCCTTGGAAACGACAACTCCCCGGGCTCCTTTGTTCTGCGTAGTTACAAAATACCCCGGCAAACGATCGGGCATAAAAGGTTTCATTTTCTCGACCCGATCCTTTGGAGTAAACAACGGTTGCTCATATACCCGTAGGGAAAGATTATCTTTTGCCAATACTCGTTCTGTGCTCTTTGCGGGGAGTAATCCACCCAGTTGCTTCCGAGCCTCTCCCAATTCCCCAAATGCCAACAACCCACCCCCTCTTTTTTGCACAAAATCTTTCAGCGATGAAACAACCGATGCATTTAATTCTGCTAAACATTCAAGGTCTAATAAAACGGTGTTAAATTCCATCCAATCATTGGGATCCTGGGGATAGTCGGGTTTCACCTTTTCACCAAAGGCATGGAAAACATTTTCCCCAAGTCTCACGATCGAACTCAGATTAAACCTTTCTTCATTCCCCAAAGTTCTCTTCAAAAAAGGATATAGTGGCCGAACTTGATTGGAGAGGTATAGGACGGAAAACTGCTCAGGTGGGTTGATGACAACAAGAAGGGAATCCGAATCATTCGAAGGGTCCGAATCCCCCTCTGGTGTGACCACCACAAGTCGATACCTTTGGGAACCGGCAAATTTTGGAAACAAGGGAGCAAAGGATAAGACCTTAGATTCTCCTCCCTCTAAATCCACTGTAATTTCTTCCACAACTTGATCTCCTTTCTCAAGCGAAACCCGAGCCTTTTTACGACCAGGAAATTTGTTGATAACTTCTGCCTGGAATAAAAGTTCCTCTTTGGCCACGGCCCGGGGGGTTCTATCAGCAAAAGAAACACCAATATCTCCACGGAGTAATTCTTTGCCCACGCCAATTACATTAATCGGAATACCCCTTGCCCGATATTCCTTGGCCACTGCTAGCATATCCCTACCCTGATTGTTAACCCCATCAGAAAATACAACGACTGACCCGAGCTCAAAATCCTTAACCTCTTGAGACAAGCCTGAATGTAAGGCATCCCCAAGAGCAGTCTTCTTCCCAAGTTCAGGCACCTGCCAGGAGTTTCTGCTTAAACGAGAAACTTCATTGGAAAATCCAAAGCGATCAACTTTCCCATAATGGGAACGCATTTGGTTTATCCATGCACCTTCACGATCCACAGCAAAAAATGGGGCTACTTCAGAAATTCTACGAGGACCCTGTTTTTCATCTTTAGCATCCATACTCCCGGATAAATCTGAAAGAGCCAAGAGTTTCATCCTCGAGACATCAGGTTCTTCCGTGGACAAAAAAGGCCTAACCAATAACAACAAAAGTAGGCATGTAGTCAGCATCCGTAGTCCGACAAGCTTCCACGCTAATCGTGGTAAAGTCGAACGAAAGAGAGCTTTTCCCTGCAACCATAAAGCTAAGACGAGAAAGCAAGCGATAAGAAGCAGTAAAAGAGGAGATGCAGGCCAATCAATACCCATAGTTTATTCTCCCTCAGCGATACGCCGAAAATACTCCTCCACTTGTCTTTTATAACGGCTTGGAGCAGAAGTGGCAGACTGGTTCCTTCGCAGCAAGTTCTCCTTCGCCTCTTTCCAAAAAAATTGTTCAGCTAATTGCAGGGCTTCCGCGATAGCGGCTGCGGCCATAGATTTTGACTGGGAAGGGTCTTCACTAATGGCGACTTGCTCGAAGAATTGGGTAAGGTTGATGAGTTTTTCATTCTGTTTTGCATTGGGCATGGAACCAAGAGCCTGTGCAATCTCATTAGTACTCTCCTTCATTTCTTCTGATCCCATTCCAGGAAGGTCATCCTGTGCTTTTAGTAAATTTTCAACTAAGTCCTGTAGTTCCTGATTCCCAAGATTACGCAACTTATTTACCACACCCTCAAGGCTTTCCTCTAGGTCTTCCAGATTTTCAGCTACTTTCCCCTCCTCCTTCTCTGCGGACGGAAAATTTTCGTAAAGAAGGGAATTTGATGCCCGCTTCCCCGACCGCTCTAAGCCACCCTCTCTAGAATCCCGGGCACTTTGTAACAAGTCCTCCATCGCATTTTCATTAAATTTCCCAAGAGATCGAGCCATTTGGTCAATCTGTTTAAGAAGATCAGCTGCAGCCTGATTTAGCTGATCTTGTTTCTCTTTAAGTTTATCTCCTTTACCCGAACTTGCTCCCTGCGTTTCCGATTGTATTTCTCGCTGACTTTCAGCTATGCCACCAGCTCCCTCACTCAGTTGGTCCACCATGCTGCCGGCGAGAGAAGCCATTTTTGATTGTAGTTCCGAAATCGCACGGCCCATGGCTTCTTCTGCAAGCTCACCATGAGGCTGAGCTTCTCGGGGGGAATCTCTTCGCAGGTCACCTGCACCTTCCTTCATTTCTCTTCCTGCCTGCTTTAGGTCCGCGACATCCCCCAATTTACCTGTCCGCTTATACCACTCATCTTCGAGGCCCGATAGATCCCTGCGGATATCTTCCTGTGTCTGGGCAGACTTTTGATTGGGAGCACCCTGGGTACCCTGTCCTGCAGCTCGCCCGACTTCATTATTCAGCTCACGCTGGCGATCTTCTAAATCTTTTAACTTATTTAAATCATCCGCCATGCGACTGAGTTGCTCCGATTGGCTCTCAGACTTCTCCTCGCTTTCTTGGGGTTCTTCACTTTTGCCCGAGGATTCGCTCGGCTTTCCCGTCTTACCTTTTTGGTTTTTCTTCTCCATCTTTTGAAGCAAGGCATAAAGCTGTACAAGCTTCCTTAATGTTTTCTCGGAAGGTTCCAGTGAATCTTCTAGCATGATATCACCCGCAAAAATTTCTGTTTGCTCGATGTGGTAAGTGGCTTCATTTAGTAACTCCCCCAAATCAATACCATCCACAATGGGAAACATGCCTTCATTTTCATCGAAAACCTTGGTCATTTCGTGCTTTAGGCTCAGAGCATCATTGGCGATATCGAGGGATAGTCTTTCTGTAACAAGGTCATTGTCTTCAAGTAAACCATCATAAGATTCTCGGATGATTTTTTTGGTCTTATTGATAAAATCCCGGATGGGAATTTCTTTGGTTTCTGACATACCCTCACCGCCTCCATCGGAATCAGTGGAATTCCCTTCTGCAGGTAATACTTCAATAAAATAGATTTCGGAACGAGCTAGCTGTCCTTCGGGTTCTTTATTGTCCATAGCGAGAGCCATATAAGTAATTACATCCCCAATGGCCAGGGGGTGATCATTGAGGTCAAAGACATAAGTCTGTGCCTTTTCTCGCTCCATCGGTTCAACAAATATTGTCTCTTCTATTTTTTCTCCTGCATGGGAAATATGAATCCTTACATCCGCTACTCCATGGTCATCGGAAGCGTATACTTCGACAAGAAATTGTGCGTCAGCTGGGAGTTGTAAATCCTTAGCAGGCTCAGTGATTTCAACGATGGGCGGATCATCAGGTATGGGAGAAAATATGACAGGATCATAGAAGACCTGAGGCCGACTTGGTTTATCTAGATCAGCTAAAACCAGTTGGCCCTTCCACTCTGTATCCAAGGTGAAAGAGAACCGAAAGATTCCATCGGTCCCCTGCTCCAGGCTTTGATTAACATCTTTGCCATGAAGGCTGGCACGGATGTTTTTGGGCACATCACCCACCTCCAGTGCAAGTTCTACCAAACTCCCTTCGGGGGCCTTTACATAGCCATAACCCTCATGAGAAAAATTACTTTTTTTCAAATATTGAGGAGGCTGGATATTCCAAGTAATGCTTTTGACTGATGGAGGATCGTAAGGTGCCAGGATATGCCAATCTGATGTAAGGCTTGGAGTGACAACACGAAATGTGAAAGGGGTGGTTAGGGAAGGAACAACAAACTCAAATCTTCCCATAATAGGAGTGGTCAGCATCTCCATTCGGGCAATGCCCCTACCATCCTCTGCAAATTCTATAAATGCCTGCTTCTGACCACGGTGACCCCGAGTAATGTCTGCAAAAACTGAGATATCAGCCCCTCGAGTAAATTCCGCAGAGGCTGCAAATACCTCCTCCAGGTTCGAACCGGATTTGGAGGTAAAAAGACTCAAGCCTGGCTCATCGGAGTGTGCATCCAAAGCTTTACGAATCGGGCTTGTACCCGCACTCCAGACTGTCAAAATAAAGCCAAAGATAACCCCTGCAACTAATCCCCCCCAAAATCGCCCACCTGGTCGTATACCCTGCCCCCATGCGATCGATGAAATCCTTGCGTTGGTGGAGTCAACAACCCGCTGCTCCATAAATGTAAGTTCTTTTTCCTTAGCTTTTCCCTCCAACTCAACGGCACAATTCAGGGAATCCATTAAGTCAGGATTGGCACGTTCAACCTCTTGAGCAATTTGGGAAGCCTTGGGTGCCCTCTTCCAAAAATAAACAAAACAAATGGCTAAGGTCAGCCCAGAAACCGTAGCTAATAAGGATAACCATCCTCCTGCTTCGGTTTCCAAAATGGGGAAAAAGCGGTCGTATAAATCGACAAGAAAAACAAGCACGGGCCAAACCAATAAACCAATGGTCAAGGCGAGCATGCTTCTGGAGTAAAGAAAGACCCGGGCCTCATGCTTCAGCTTTTGTAAGAACTTAGGCATTTTGCTTATCCTCTTCCCCAGGCATTTTCAATTTTGGTCGGCACCAAATCATTTCTACAAATAAGAGGATCGATGTAGCGATGGCAAACCACAACCATAGAGAATGCTGGTTCTCTATACTTGACTCGCTTGTAGCTGTTGACTGCCCCCTTGCTTCATTTTTTCCACCAAGTGCCAATCCTATTTCAACAGAGGTACTCACTTCAGGAGAAGATTCAGCCAACGACGGCACCACCTCGATCCATTGGTCTTCAAATCGAAAAGTCCCGGGTCGCTCTGCCCGAAAGACTTGAACCCCTGTCCAAGCGTCTCCTGGTTCCAAGATAGGCCAGGCCCTTGAAGTTGCTTCCATTCTTCCTTTTTTCACCAACTCCATAAGCAAGGGGAGGAAAGAATTGCGCAGAGGTAAATCTGTCCAGCTTGGGCTCACCCGGAAAGGTAAAAATACCAACCTCCCCCCACTTTCATACTCCCTGATCACTGCCAATGCATGCCCTTCCCGGTCCCGCAAGGGAACTTTTAATGTATCCTTAATATTTTTTAAGACCCCAAACCGTTGAAAAGATGTGAGATAAAGGTCGCGGGCAGAAGTACCTGAAAACAACTGACTTAGTGGGCTATCCTGAGAAAGTGCCGCGATTCGAAAAACCTCACTTGATCTAGAAGCCGCTCCTGCAATTTTCGAAAAGCTAAAGTCCAACAAATCAGACTTGTTTATAGAAGAAATAGAAGCTGAAAATGGTACACTTGGAGTCATTAAGCACACGCCCCCACCCTCTAAAAAAGACTTCAAGTTTGAAGCTAGTGCTTCCTGGTCAAACCAGTCCCCAACACCCAAAGCAAAGAGAAGTTCCAGATCAGAGGAAGCATCCCCCATTCTTTTCGCATCAGCAATATCTTGGCTTACTTCCCAGCGGTTCCAGCCACTGTCTCCCGCACTAAGCACAGCAGTCTCAAGAAAATCTCGTTCCTGTGGGGTGTCTTCTTGGTTTTCGTTCCCGATCCAAAACCCAAACCTCCGGGGAGGTGGAGCTTTCAACCATACACTTCTTTCATTATCCAGAGCGTAATTATCATTCGATTCCAACCGAACCAAGGCTTTTGAAAAATCTCCCGCTGGTAAAATAAATTGTGCTTGTGCAGAACCCAACGGGTTAAGTTTCAGATCTTGCTTTTCTCTGATTTCTCCACCTGCTGACAATGAAAGTTCCAAATCCTGGGGAGCATCATCCCAATTGCGTACAACGACCCAGACACGAATATTATCTGCTCCAACGGGTACAGCTTTTGCTTCCACGATGCCTTGATTTCCCGAACGACCCCCGATCTCTTCTCCGGCACCGACTTGCAAAAGTTCAAAATCGATACCTTCGGATGCAAGGTCTCGATACGCTGCCTGCCAGTCACTGTTTTGAAAATCGCTTATTATCACAATCTTTCTGGAAAGCGCCCCTTCGGAAAAAAGTTCGGGGAGGCGGTCCAGAAATACTTGGGCGTTTCCTTTACGCCAATCATGCTCTAGACCTTCAATCGCTTCTGCTATGATCTTTGGGTCAGTACCTATCTTCAATTTTTGCAAAACATCTGCACCAAATGAAACTAATCCAAACTCAGAACCTGCATACCCCAATCGTTCTTGGGCTCTCATTTTGGCTTCCGGCAATCCGTTCCAGCCTACCATGCTCGGGCTTACATCGATCGCAATCATTGTTTGATTACGTTGGTCAAAAGAGGAAGACGCACGGGGATCCTGCCAATAGGGATCCGCTAATAAAAGGGTAATAAATAAGAAGAGCAAAATCCGCAGTAAAAGAAGAAGTATATCGGAAGGACTCTTTCGGCCCGTACGGGGTATACTTGCAGGTTGGATAAAGCGCAGGGAAGGAAAGGCATGCTTCCGAGTGACCGTTTGATAAGCCATGTGAGCGAAAATCGGAAGACCGATAGCCAGCCCCGCCCACAGTGCAGCCGGTTGTCCAAACTCAATCATATCAGCTTGCTGAAGATCATCACTTTAACCGGTTCCTCACACGCAGAAAGCGGCGCAAAGCGTGGCCCAAGTCTTGATCACTTTGAAAACTTTCAAATTCAGCTGAGATCAAACTCATATTATTTTTCAGCCGGTCAATAAAGCTGTTCATATTTTTCTGATAATCCGAGCGGATAGCAGATGGAGATGTAGAGATTTCACGAACACCTTCCATCTCTGAAAATCGTAAAGCCTCCTCCTTTGGTAAATCAAGCTCATCCGGATCTAAGACCTGCAAGCATAAAGACTCATAGTGCGAAGAGAGAGAAAACCGCAGTCTTTCTACCAGAGTATCTTCTGCTTCCAAAAAATCAGATAAAAACACAACCATCGACCGCCCGGGTAACACTGATGCTAGTTGATCCCAGGCACGCTCATGCTGACTCGTTCCCTGGGCATTAAGCGAAGAAATTCCTGCGATGACACGCTGAAGGTGTCCACTGCCAGTCGCGGGACGAATCCATTGCTGCGTCTCGTCTCCATATCCAAATAATCCGACCTGATCTCCTTGTCTGCTAGCAAGATAGGCAAAGCATGCGGCCAACATAGACGCATACTTCAATTTTGAGCAGGCTCCGCGCTGGCTTTTGTACCCCATGGATGCACTCGCATCTAAAACAATGAAAACGGTAAAGTTGGTATCCTCCTGAAATGTCTTGGCAACCAACTCATCTCGCTTTGCAAAAACTTTCCAATCAACCACTTTTATGTCTTCTCCAGGCTCATAGGAACGATACTGGAAAAACTCGTTCCCTCGGCCTTGTTTTAAACTTCGGTGCACACCTGGCATCGCTCCTTCCACTACCACACGGGCAAGCAGAGACAGGTCATTCATTCGATTCAGATGAACCGGATCGAGGAGTGACTCTTTCTCGGTTGTGGGCACGTTATCCGCTTAGGCGGTTACGGTTTCAAGCAAATGATCGACGATATCATCGGAGCCCAAACCTTCGGATTCAGCAAAAAAACTGGGCAATATACGGTGACGCAAGGCAGACTTTGCCAAGACTTTCACATCTTCACCCGATGCATTAGGGCGTCCATCCAACAAAGCACGGGCTTTTGCCGCGAGGATAAGGGCTTGGGCACCACGAGAGCCAGCCCCCCATCTTACCCGCTTGTTCGTCCACTCATCACAAGCATCCACACCTGGTCTGGATGCAGAAGTTAATCGAACCGCATAAGACACAACGGTCTCGGGTACCGGTAATTGCCTGGTTAAATCCTGCAATGCTTGAATATCATCTCCTGAAAGCACGGGCTGTGGATTGGGCCTCTCCACGCCCGTAGTCTCCCCAACCATTCTTATTTCTTCCGCCTCAGACAGATACTGAATGACCGGATTGAGTAAAAAACGATCCAATTGAGCTTCGGGCAAGGGGTAAGTCCCCTCGAGTTCTATTGGGTTCTGCGTAGCCAAGACAAAAAAAGGTGCATCCAGAGGACGAGTTTGACCAGACACTGTAACTTGTCTCTCTTCCATAGCTTCTAGCAGTGCTGCCTGAGTTTTGGGAGGCGTACGATTAATTTCGTCAGCCAGTACAATATTGGAAAAGATGGGACCGGGAGCAAAACGAAAACTTTTTCGTCCGGTGGATGGATCTTCATCTACCACCTCAGATCCTACCACATCTGCCGGCATCAAATCCGGAGTAAATTGAATACGCTTAAAATCAAGGCTTAAGCATTTAGAAATTGTTTTAACCAGTAAAGTTTTTCCTAAACCGGGAATCCCAGTAAGCAAGCAATGACCGCGAGCTAAAAGTGTAATCAGTAACTCATTGATAACTCCGTCCTGCCCAATGATTCCCTTGCGAATTTCTCCAAGCAGGAGATCGCGCGTTTCATTCATGCGCCCCAGGGCGTCCTCAGCTTTTTCTTGCGTAATCATATTTATCTATCGTTATGTATCGGATCCGTGATGCAGGCAAACTTCACTTGCGCCATATTTTCTTCAATCGGACAAATCAAAAAGGAAAACCTGAGGTAATTATTTCTGATCAGTAATAGACTGCAATCTTTCCCACTCAGCCACAAACTTCTTGAGGTGAATTTTGCCGCTATCAATTTCAGTTTGTAAAAGTGAGCGCACTAAGTCCTGTTCAGCTTGATACTGATCAGTGTTTAACAAACCTGAAAAATGGGCAACCCGAGCCCACAAAAGGTGTGTGGTAAAGGCATCAAATTCATTGTAGGCTACGATTTCATCAAGCTTACCGGTTAACCACATTTCAGCAACAGAATCACCACTTACATCGATTTTACCGGGAATTCCGCTCAATGTAGCCGCCTGATGGAGGGAGGGCCGATCACGATATTGTCCCATGGCATCAGCTAGATCAACATTGTACTCCGAGTTACGGGCATCAAAATAATCAACCCCCTCCCAGGGTTTCGCGGGTCTTTCTGAGAAGCCGGCCCCGGGTAGACCATGAACAATCGCCCGTTGAACAATAATCGGTACATCTGCCTGGGCAGAATTATATCCCACAAGTTGAGGCTTCCGGCGCCCCACAGCGTTCATAAAGCTGGTAAGAATTACTCGTTCTGAAGACTTGGTCGGATCGTTTGGATCAACGGGTAAAGATACAAGCTTAAGGCTCGCTCTCCCACCAGGCAGACCTTCTCGAAGAATGCCAGCTAACGATACAATTCTGCACAAAATAGTTTTGAGATAGGGTTGAAAACCTGCAGGGTCACTATCTTTCCGGGCACCTGCCCATAAAGCTTCAAACGCGGCACGGGCTTTATCTCCAGGACCGGAAGAGGCCTCAACATCATAGAGAATCTCCCCAGCTTGGGGATCCGGTATCCATTCCACATCAAAGGAAAAAACATTGTCTGCAAGAGTCTTAAGCATGCCGGGTATTAGAGTGAAGCGGTGGCACGATGGGCAATAAATTCTTCAGCACTAGAAAAACCATCTGGAAAAGTAAGGATTTCTGGGCTTTCTTCATCCACCAGTAATGTGTGCTCGAAGTGAGCTGATGGCATTCCATCTACGGCAAGGGCCGTCCAACCATCAGGTCCCATACGGATTTGAGGCTTTTTCATATTCACCATGGGCTCGATACAAATAGCCATTCCCTTCCGGAATCTTAGACCTGTGCCCGGTTTCCCAAAGTTTGGAATCTGGGGTTCTTCATGCAACGAGCGCCCTACACCATGACCGACAAAGTTAGTAATGACCGCAAAGCCAGCTGCCTCAACATGCTGTTGTACTGCTGCGGAAACATCTCCCACCCGATTCTTGTGTACAGCTTGCCTGATACCCTCATACATGGACTGCTCAGCTACACGCAGCAGCCTTTCAATATCAGGTGAAATTTTACCGACAGAAATGGTACGGCAATTATCCCCGATCATGCCATCCTCCCGAATACATACATCGACGGAAATGATGTCGCCGTCCTTAAGCACCCTTTCTTCCACACCTATACCGTGAACAATTTCGTCGTTCACCGACAAACATGTGTAGGAAGGGAAGATCTTGCTACCTGAACGATACCCTTTACACGCGCTCTTCACTCCCATTTCCTTCATGATCTCACCACCAAGCTCATCGATTTCAAGGGTGTTCATCCCCGATTTGACCGCACCGCACAGACGGTCAAGTACGGTTGCTGCCGAGCGACCCGCTTTTCTCATTTTTTCTTTATCTTTGAAGCTTTTACAAATCACAAAACCTTCATCCCCGAAAAATCAATTTCATTCAACCTTAAAGCGCCAAAGTGAAAAAGTTCAGCTCCTGTCAATTCTTCTTAAGAGATGAAGGACGGGGATACCGAACAGTAACTGAATAAAGTGAAAAAGGATAAGAGGGAAAACCCAGAGAACAAAATCCTGATTTTCAGCACCCACTAAAATTTGTATCATAGGTAAACCGGTAGCCAGTGATTTTTGGGTAATACAAAAAAAAGAAGAAATCCTTCTTTCCTGATCCATCTCTTTTCCCTGAGACCAAAACCAAGCAATTATTGCCAAAGTTCCCCACCCGAGACTAAGAGGAAAAAGTAATTCTTTAAATAATTGTACACAAACATGAGTCTCGACATTAGCAAGCACTTCGCTCATGGCCAGATAAGCAAGCCATGCAATACAGACTACTGGTATCTTTCCAATGATCCAACTACCCCATGATTTACGCTTCAAGAGAGGATAATTCCCTGCAACCCATGATCCAATCAAAAGGGGTAATGCGGTGAAGCAAAAAATTTCAATCAAGGTAAACCCGATATGATCTACCATATTATTTATAGATAAACCTGTATGGTTTCCATGTAAACAAACCCACAAAAAAAACACGATGGCGGGCCCGAGCAAGTTGGATAAGGTTGCTTGTCCCAAAGCAAACGCAGGGTCTCCACCTGCCTTCTCACTAAACACTACACCGCTCGCAATCGTAGTCGGTAAAAAGGCCAGTAAAATAAAAGGCGACAACCACTGCGGCACAACTAAGCCCAAAAACCAGCAGCAAAAGACCACCAAGGCGGGGCAAAGCAATATACCCACCTGTACCCTGATGGTCTGCCCGGATTGATATCGAACCTTAGCAAGCTCACCCCGGTTCATTTTATACCCCTGCAGGAAAAAGATGAGGATGATAGCAGCATCGCTACAAATCCCCCCTCCCCACCTAGCGCAGTCATAGGCAAAATCCTTAGAGGCCCAGGCCAATGTAAGACTCGTCGCAAGCAGAATTGAAAAACCCAGCCCATTTGGAAAAACTCGCATCCCGCCTATCCCTAGTCTAGAATTTTCACTTTTACCGATTTTGTCCCCCCACCTTTTCATGAATTCGAAATACCGACTGCTTACTGTGGATGCCGCAGGCACCCTCATTCGACCCTGGCCATCTGTGGGCGCAGTTTATGCCCAAATTGCCCGCGAGCATGGGCTTGTTGTTGAAGATAATGAAATTGATACCCGTTTCTACAAAATTTTTGGGCAAACGCAAAAGAACAAAAAAATCACGATGGGGGAAGAGAAAGATTTTTGGCGCTCCGTTGTCTGTGAAACATTTCAGCCTTATGGCGAAGAAAAACAACTTCATCCCATTTTTGAAAAACTCTGGGATTTATTTGCCCATGGTGATCACTGGAAACTTGCCGAGGGGGCAGAAAGCACTTTAAAAACCCTGCGAAGCAGAGGGTATGAGATAGCCCTGCTCTCCAACAACGATAGCAGACTTAGGCAGGTTATTTCTGAATTAGGCATAGGCTCCCTTTTTGATCAAATTTTCATTTCGGCTGAAATCGGTCATGAAAAACCGGAGACCGAAATTTTCAGGCATGTGGAAACATGCATGGGAAGAAAGCCCCAAGAGATTTTACATATCGGCGACAGTCACTCCCGAGATTTTGAAGGAGCTTTATCTGCGGGTTGGTCTGCCCTGCTCTTCGGGAAGCCGAAAATCGAAGATGATCAAATCATGAACTTCCCTGAACTACTTGACCATCTGCCATGATTACGGTCCCAATACCGATTCCTACAGGCTTGCTTGATGAAATTGAAGTCGAAAACCTCGTGGTCCAAGCTGAAAAAGATCACATCGTTGCTTATTTCGACTTCGATAAAATCCTATTTCCTCACCGCCAAGAAACTTCTCTTTTTTTTGATCAAATAAAGTGCCCACCTGTCACGCCCTCCGAATCACTCAGTTTTTCTGGATGGGTTGGCTTTTGGGGCTATGAATTTCTTGCTTCGAATCTGGGCGTGGAACTGCATGCAGTGAAAGACCTGAATCTTCCAGATGGCTGGTTTGGCAGACCCCGTTCACTAATCCGCTTCTTCCCTGATCACACCATAATCGAATCGCTCTCTTCTGCGAGAGAACAAGAACTCAAGTCCGCTCTTGGCAGTCCCAAGCTCCCAAGCACTGAAATTACCAGCGATGCTTCCAGACATCCTATTGCCTGCAACCTGGATTTTGGTCGCTACAAAGAAATTTTCAGCCAAGCAAGAGAAGCCATTCTTGATGGAGAAACCTATCAAATCAAAATTTCTCAACGCTTTGAGGATCACACCCAAATCAGCCCGCTCCACGCATTTTTGGAATTACGCAAAAGCAACCCAGCACCCGAAGCTTTTCTGCTACAAACCCCTGACTTCGCCATCATTAGTTGTTCTCCTGAAGTGGTGATTGAAAAGAAAGGATCGCAGATTACTACGAGACCCATCGGAGGCACCTACCAGCGAGACCATGCAACTCAAGACGGCTCAGTGATCGAATGTTTTTTACGAGACTCCAAAGAGGTCGCAGAGCACAATATGCTTGTCGATTTGGAGCGCAATGATTTGTCCACCATCTGCCTTCCCGGAACCGTACAGATTGATCGTTTCCGGGAAGTCGAAAGCTACTCCCACTTACATCATCTGGTGTCGACAATTTCGGGAACCCTCCAACCTCACAAAAGCCTGCAAGACATCATTCGAGCGATGCTTCCAGGGGGAAGCATAACTGGTTGCCCGAAAATCCGAACTATGGAATGGATTGACCGTCTTGAACCTTGCTTCCGGGGACCGTACACCGGGAGCTTTGGAACGATCGAGGATGGGGGGAATATTCGTCTGAACTTAATCATACGATCCATGATTAGATTGCAAGGGAAAGCTTATGTCCAGGCGGGTGGAGGCATTGTGGTAGAATCCACCCCTGAATATGAATTCAATGAAAACCAGATCAAGGCACAGGCCCTTCTCGACCTACTTCAATGATTTTACTCGTTGACCATCAAGATTCCTTTACCCGGAACCTAGAGCATTTATTATCTCGGTTTGACAGCGTGGAAGTACGAGACCGATTGTCCTTACCTGCCAGCTTGGTAAACTCCGCAAATTTCATTGTACTCTCGCCCGGGCCCGGTACCCCCTCAGATTATCCTGAAACGCTGGAGTTCACTGAAAAAGTTAAAGGTAAAACCCCGATCCTTGGAATATGTCTAGGCTTTCAATTACTCCTTCAATCCGAAGGGGCGAGAATTGTTCGCCAGGCTCAAGTCCTCCATGGGGTTGAAACTGAAATTGCAACTGTCCCAAGCTCCATGACCTATCAAGGACTGCCTCCTTTACTCCGGGTGGGACGTTATCATTCTCTTCAGGTTGAGAACAAAAGTATATCCGAATTGCCATCCAGTATACATATCACCGCCCACGATCCTATCCGGAAAGTTCCAGTTTCATTTGAAGACTTGGAGAGAAAACTCTTTGGCTTGCAGTATCATCCTGAATCCTTTCTAACCAGTGAAGGTTCTACACTGATCAAAAATATCCGCCATGCATGCTTGGACGAAATCGGGTAATCCCATCAAACACCCCACGCCTTGGGGCAACTACGGTGTGTTCTCAACCCTTCGGGTCTTACCTCAGCATAAAATTCTCTTTAAAAAACAACACCTCCAACGAATCTTGGAAAATTCGGTAACCCTTAACCTGCCATGGGTTCCCAGCCTGCAAGAGCTAGACAGCCGACTAAAAGAGTACTTACAGCAATTGCCAAAAGATCAGGATCAATTACTTCGCATCTGCTTACTGGAAGACTGCCTTGGCTTATCAGCACGCCCAGCCCGGTCAGATGGAAACCCAGTAGAGGGCTGGTTGCTACCTTATCGAAGACCCGAGCCCTCCATAAAATGTACTGCAGAAAAAAACCTCTATGGCAAGCTAGCTGAATTAGTTATCGAACGCGATGATTGGATCATTATGGATCCAAAAGATAATGAACTCCGTGAGACTGCGACCTCTAATTTGATCTTTGCCAAAGACAACAACCTGTTGATACCCGAAAAAAAGATTCTTCATGGCATTACGCTTCAAAACCTGATGCCATATTTGAAAAAAAATTTCTCGATCTCCCGAGGTACTCCCCGAGATCAAAATATTACAGAGTTCGATGAAATTCTTCTTTGTGGAACTGGTCGAGGCGTTGCCCCTCTTGAGAAAATCTCCGTACTTGGGTGGTCGATGAATGGCCGGGAAAATTTCTCCAAGATTCGCTCTCTTTATGAGGAGATGATAACATCTAAAGATGCCACCTTATCACTTTAACGGCACAAGCCTTAATCTTGAATACCCTGCGGTCATGGGGATTCTTAACCTAACCCCTGACTCTTTTAGTGATGGGGGTGAATTTACCGATCCCAATATCGCCGTCGCATATGCCCGGCATATGGTAGCCCAGGGTGCCCAAATTATTGATATCGGAGCAGAAAGCACCCGCCCTGGAAGTGAACCAGTTAGCGAAAAAGAAGAGCTTCGCCGTATCCTACCGGTCCTTGAACAGCTTCCCAAAAATGAGTTTATTTTATCGTTGGATACGACTAAACCAACAGTTGCAAAGGCAGGACTAGACGCAGGTGTACACATTATTAATGATGTTTCCGGTGGATCTGCCCAGCTGTTACACTTGGCGTCTGAATACAGTGCCGGGTTTATTGCCATGCACACACAAGGCACCCCCAAGATGATGCAAAAAAAACCTCAATACCAAGATGTGGTCGAAGAAGTTAAAAGGTTTTTCTCCCAACGTAAAATAGAATTCAATAAGCTGTCCTTGCCTAGGTTGTGGATTGATCCAGGCATAGGCTTTGGCAAAGACTTGGAGCACAATCTTCTTTTAATGAAGGAAATTGACCAGTTTATAGACCCCGCTTGGGGTGTGCTCTTAGGCTCGTCAAGAAAGTCTTGGATTAATCACCTCTGTACCGCACCCTCTACCCTCGACCGCCTTGGTGGTTCTATCGCATCTGCAATAGATGCGGTATCAAAAGGAGTGGAAATCATCCGGGTCCATGATGTTCAGGAAACGGTACAGGCAATAAAGGTTTCTAGGATTCTCCAAAAAGATTGAAATTTCCTACTCTACTTAGTAAAGAAAAAATATGTCTTTCATGAAATTTCTAACGCTAGCTTATATTACTTCATTTTTCCCTATTTTACTTGAAGCAAAAACTGCAACTCTTAAAATATATTCACCACTCATTGACTATGAAGCTTTGTTTCGCGATGATGATGCTCAACTGCTCAGTTACAATCTCTTAGACGCGGGAATTCAAAATAATGAAGTTCGAGTTTCAGGCTCGATGATGATTGAAGGAGTTTACGCTACCTTCACAGGTAATTTCACATCCCCCTTCTCAAACATAGATACTAATTTTAATGGAATCTATGATTTTTTTGAAATTGATAATAATTTCAGAATTGATGTGACGGGCTCTGCTTCGTACTCCCTTCAAGGGTACGGTGACTTCAACGCTAATATTTTTGCGTCGATTTCCCGTACAACTGGTCAGCATTCGTTTAACCTTGATGAAACCGTAACGGTCCAATCTTCAAACATTGATGGTATTTACGCTGGGCAAACTGAATATATTTCTGAATCTTTAACCGCAGTACATGCTTTGGGCACAATTTATTACGATGAAGACCAAAGAACTTACACTTATTACTTAGGCCATCATGGGACAAGTGGCACAGCGTCAGGATCTGGCAGCTACCAAGTGAATTCGGATTCATCGATTACTTTTTCAGAGCTTTCGTTTCCAAGTATTAACGACAATACATTCAGCCGTACATTTCCAGCATTATCAAAAAAAACACTAACCTCTTCATTGACTATTCCATACATTGAATCGAATAAGTTTCATGTTATGACAAGTATTCAAGATGTTCCATACTTCATCATTATTGAAGATAACAACGATGGTAACGCGGATAACAAACCAGATCTTCTTACTTTCAAGAAAACAAGTGTTGAATCTGTTGATTTAAATGGATGGAATTATCACGCTTGGCCATGGATCTTTAATGTACAGGATCAGGACTGGCTTTATTATCACTTTGCTGACACAGGTTGTTTAGTATGGAGAAACAAGACACAATCTTGGCTCAGCTTCAACCCCCAGACCAGTTCTTGGGTCTCTTTATCCTTATAATTTATTTTTAAGGCTTATTTGTACTATGGGTAAGATTATACTGAAAGAAATCGAAGTGATGGCTCGAATTGGGCTATTGGAAGAAGAGCAATATGCGCCACAAGACCTGCGGGTATCATTAGAACTCACTTACAATTTTGAAAATATTCGTGAAACCGATGATATATCTTTGGGAATCGACTATTGTGATGTGGTTTCTTCGGTTCGAGACTTTTGCTCCACCTATGACGGTAAGACCCTGGAACGCTTTGCTCACTTGCTTTCCATTCGGCTCAAAGAAGGATTTCCCCTGGATCATGTAAAGCTCACGGTTGACAAGCCACGATACACAAAAAAATTAGGCCTCCGGGAAATTCAAGTCGAAGTTGAACGCTGATATCTATCTCGGCCTCGGGGCAAACCTTGGGGAGCCCAGCCAAACATTCGAGCTCGCCTTGGCTCTGGTGGGAAGATTTGCCAAAATCCATCAAGTTTCCAAGTTATACAAATCCTCTCCTTTTGGCTTTTCCGACCAACCTCCATTTGTAAATGCAGCAGCTCAAATCTCCACTTCTTTGGAGCCTTTGGACTTACTCACCAAACTACAGTTTATTGAGGGTGCTCTAGGTAAAGAAGTGATCCGGAAGAATGGGCCCCGAATCATTGATCTTGATCTTCTCATCTACGGAGACCGAGTTATAGAAGAGCAAGATTTAACCATCCCCCATCCTGGCATTCTTACTCGAGACTTTGTACTCCGGCCACTTCTCGATATCAGTCCTGATCTTTCCCACCCATCATGGAAGCCAAAAACATTGAAGTCCGCACTTGGCGGACTTCAAGAAAACTTTATCAGGGAAAGCCCTGAGGAGTGGAATCTACAATTGTAACCGGTCAATCATCTCCACCACCACCCATGCTCATAAGAACTTGTAGGATGTAAAAAAACAACAGGGCAACAGAAGCAAAAAGAGAAAGGGCGGCAGCCACATGCTGGTCAGTTCGATATTGGTGAAGTATATTGGAAGTGGTGTAAAGAACTGAACCAGCGGCAAAAAGTACCATAACCAAGGCAAATACAAGCCCGAGAGAGAATCCGAAAATCATACTACATAGGATAAATCCTAGGGCAACAAATCCTCCGATTGATAAAATACTACCCATAAAGGAAAAATCTTTCTTGGTTATAAAAACCGTGGCAGTAATGCCACCTACAAGGAGCAGGGTCATCAGCCCAGCCGTTTGAATAAGTCCGCCACCGGCATAAAAAGTGGCAATAAAGAGTAAGGGCAAAAACACAATCGCTTCTGCGATCACGAAAAGCCCGAGTCCTACATACTGCATTTGCTGAGAAGTTTGAGACAGAGCTAATTTATTAGCGATATAACTTACGCCCATAAATAGACCGATTACAACTAACCAACTCATTCCACCTGTCATACTTGATGCCAATTTTGCAGCAAAAGGCGAATGAACAAGATAATATTCAACGCCTATGAAGCCAAGAATCGCAACCGCCAAATGTGAGTAGGTGCGGCGAATAAAAGCAGCCCGTTCTGTGGACGAACTAGTAGCAACTGAATCCGAAAGCTTAAATGTTTGTTCTCTCATGTAAAAATATTCTCCAGGTTAATAAGAATTTATATGTCTCTATACTTTTCATTATGGTCTGAAATCTTGTTTTTTTCAAGAGCTATCGATTACATAATTCCACTTTGCTAACCATACAGGCAGGCATATTTTTAAAAATTACTCTTTTGGGTTTCATAACCTCAATCGTTGTAAATACCCAAAACAACAAAACCATCATGGTCTTTTACTTGTACCACCAAAGCTGGGAGCAATAGATATTTTTTGACTCCAGCGGACGAGAAACCATAGGGATTTATTATGCGACTTTAGATTTAAGTGATAAAAAACTTGGCGATACTATACTCGCTGCTTAGCTAAATCCTACCTGCTTTCTTGTTGTGCTTCCAGGCTGGTACAACCCTTTATGCAGTAGCTCGATAAAACTAGTGGAGAAGGGAAATAGGCTATCACCTTAGTGCCCTGAAACTGACGAAGGTATTGCCAGCGTCGAAGGTTTTTTCTTTCCGAAGTCTGGATTATCCAGCCGCTGTCTCCCGACCGACGGAACCGACTTACTGGAGGATAGAAAAAGGTTAAGCCCTACGCTGAAAAGAAAATAGACCAATCAAACTAAAAATTCCTACCTTCCAAAACTGACATTGCAAGGAGGGAACGGAAGTGACTGACGCGGCAATCCACTGTATACAATGGATGCGTTCGGATAATGTGGTTCGCTTACTGGTTTCTAGTGGATCGCAACGGGCTACGCCCTCGCGATGACAAGATGGAGGGGAAACTCATCCCCGCGATTGGGGATTTGGAAAAAATTATATTTGAAGGATATTTTTCCCACTTCTCAATTGAAATGATTTTAAAGTAAGGATGCGAACTTACGCCGGGGCTCCGCGTGCCTGGCATGGCCCTTTTGGGCTACCGCCCTTTTGGTCCAAGCCTGCCCCGCTCCGCCTTCCCCTTCCGCCATGTCCGTCATCCTTCCGTACATAGCTCCCTTACTACTGCTTTTGGAAACCGACACGGAAGCCAAGGTTGGAGTAGCGGTAGCTGGGGGTGTGGATGTTGCGCTTAGCAGAACGCAGGGTAGCCCCGCCGTTGCTCCAGGAACCACCCCGTAGGACCCGATACGAGCCCGATGCCGGTCCTGCGGGGTCCACCACCGGGTTGCCGCTGGGATAGGCCGCCTGGTACCAGTCTGCGGTCCACTCCCACACATTTCCATGCATATCAAAAAAGCCCCACGGGTTAGCCGCATATTGCCCCACATCGCGAGTTTGTTTAAAATCGTTACCATCATTAGCACCGCCGTCCCAGTTGTAATTGGCACGGGAGGAATTTATGTCATCCCCCCATGAGTATGCCGTG
>ERZ1046876.864-NODE-864-length-21527-cov-8.405039_pt1 | contig 21527 bp, 22 predicted proteins | sample MGYA00383094_ERZ1046876 | MGnify/ENA primary metagenome ERZ1046876 (study PRJEB29581, sample SAMEA5548364) | metagenome | biome: marine; feature: coastal; material: water | depth 50 m | study: Short-term variability in the microbial, nano- and picoplankton...
GTTGAATAATGCCACAGGGTTATTTTTTATTATGCTTGGATTTATCAACTTATATGTTGCCTATAATTTTGAAGAAGATACCTGGGTAAATTTTAAGCTTTTTGGAATTACGGGTATTTTATTCGTCTACATCATTCTTCTTACTATATACATTTCAAAGGTCAGCAAAAAATAAATTATGTGGTACGTTATTTTATGTAAAGATCAACTTAATAGTCTTCAAAAAAGACTTGAGAGCAGAAATGCTCACCGAGAAAGATTAACTAGTCTTAAAAATGAAGGGCGATTGCTAGTAGCCGGTCCTTTCCCTTATTTGGACACATCAGAACCGGGAGAAGAAGGTTATACAGGAAGTATGATTGTAGCTGAGTTTAATTCTTTAGATGACGCTAAAGAGTGGGCTAATAATGATCCTTATCTTACGACTGGTGTATATGAAAATTTTGAAGTAAAACCTTTTATTAAAGTACTTCCTTAAAGAGAGATAAGATGACAGAAAACATTATTAGAGAGAGACTTAATTTTCTTAGCCCAAAAAAACTTGAAATTATTAACGAAAGTCACCTTCATAAAGGACATGCAAGTAATAATGGCGGTGAGCACTTCAAAATCAGAATACAAAGTTTGCTTTTCCAAGATAAAAATATGGTTGAAAGACACAAAATGATATACAAAGCATTGAATGATTTAATACCGCAGACAATTCATGCAATAAGTATTAAAGCAGAGGTTCCTGAAGGTTAATTAAAAAAAATCTTATTTGATATTTTCAATCTCTTTTATAGCATCAAGAATTACTTTATAGCTTCCATCTATATTTTCAGTTGGAACAAGTTTTGGCCAAAGAACCGATAGTGAGTCTATAACCTTTATTATTTTTATAGCTTTAGTTTTGTTTGAATTATCTTCCGTATTAAAATTCACCATAATACCTTTAGCCATCATAGTAAAACCTAAGGCGTCTTGATACTCATATTTATTTTCTACTACTCCATCAATAATGCCAACAGAATATTCGTCAGCTGCGACCTTAAGTAATGAAGTAACTAAATTAATTTTTTCATTTAAATTCTCACTCTCTTTTCCGACAAATTTTTCATTTTCGTCGATAGCTTCAAATAAATTTTGATAATCTTGATTGATAACTGCTAGATTCTCTTCATTTTCTACTGATAATGCAAGCCTTTCTAATTGATCAGAAAAACCTGGAGCTCCTTTTGCTTCAAAAGTTGGAATAATGAATTCATACAATTCACTCTTAGGATGCTTCATATGTCTTTTTGCATTTTCTAGGTAATTTTCTTTATATAATTCAACACCAACCCACAAGTGACCTTTCATTAAATTAAGGTTAGTCAGGTATTCGTTATCACTAGAAAATATCTCTGTAACTACTTTACCTTTATGGTTATGTTCATTATCAGAACACCCAATGAGTGAAAATAAAAAAGAGATCGCTATAAGATATTTATTCATAATTTTTAGTTATTATTTTTTTTTAAAGTAAAAACTTTTCCACATTGTAATACCAAATAGCAAAGATAATAACCATAATATTACTTCAGGCCAGTTAGGGTTACTATTGTAACCAAAAAAACCTTTCAAGAAATTACCAACTCTCCCATTATCATGGAGTAAATGAGTATATTTATTTTTGCCCTTTAAATTGTATGAGTAAAAGACTGTGTTATCAACTTCATCTTTGGGTTCCAAAACATTCCACGCTCTCGGAATTTCTCTTTTTTGTTTGATTCCAATACTTTCTAGATGATTTCCCTTAACAATAAATTCTTCAATCTCATGGGTTCCATAAGCAACCATTCCTGAGGCAAAAATTACTAACATAAGAGTTGTTCCTCTAAAGAATGCTCGCAGGTTTATTTTTCTACCTTGAACTACTATTCCGTAACCAATCAGTATCGCACTTATCATCCCTGCAAAAAAACCTAAGTAAGAAAAACTACCAGACATATTGAAGCTTCCCATTAAAAATAGTGCTGTTTCAAATCCTTCCCGTAAAATTGCAAAAAATACAACTAAAAATATTCCCCATCCAGCTGTTTCAATTGCTTTTCTAGTTTTATCTTCCATTGCAGACTTTTCACTTACATGTTTAGATAGCCAAAATATTACGTACCATAACAGTATCGCGGTTACGTACATACTTAGACCCTCGAAGAGAGATTGAATAGCAACGTTACCTATTGACTCTTTTGCGTAATTTATACAAACGGCAACAATACCACTAGCAATGATTGCAGCAAAAACAGCTAGCCAGAGTTGTTGTAACTCTCTTTTTAAATTATTTTTTTCTAATAGTGTATAGATAATCCCAACTATTAAAGATGCTTCAAGGCACTCTCTGAAAGTAATGATGAACTCATTCATATTTGAATAATTTTTTTATAATAAGGTTAATAGATATTTTGACATATTTTAAATGAGAATAATTCTCATTACAACAGTCAATAGCTAAATACAAATTAAATGACTTCATAAATCTTCATTGGTTTAAAAAAAATTCATTTAGTAAAGTCAGCACTGAGCAAAAGCTTAGTAGATTTTGAGAAAACACTGTTAAAATTACTATAAATACACTCTCCTTTTAGAACTAAATATATATTGAAATGCAAAAAAAAATAATATCTTCTCTTATTGGCAATAAAATATATTCAAATTTCAGAGCGAAAAATCTCCTAAGAGTTATTCAAGCAAAATACCCATCAGTTATTGGTCTAGCATCAGCTTATCTTCATATTTTTGAAAGTAAAGAAAATTTAAATAGTATTGAATTAAATAATCTTAAACGGATTTTAGATTATGGTGAGAGGACTAATATTCCAAAAAAATTCAATAACGTATTATTTATTGGACCCCGGATAGGTACAATTTCACCATGGAGCTCACGAGCTAAAGATATTTTAGTTCACTGTGGAGTTAACATTAATAAGATAGAACGATTATCCAAGGTTTTTTTTCAAACTGATAATGTTATTTCAAAAAAAGAAATGATTTTAATTGGAAAGATTATATCTGACCAAATGACAGAATCTGTTTTTCTTGATGAAAAATCATCATTTCAGTTATTTTCTAATCCAAAACAAAAAAAAATAGAATATATAGATTTTTTAAACAATGGAAAAAAGGCAATAGAGGACTACACTAAGAAAAATGGGCTTGCACTTTCCGATGAAGAAATATTATACCTATCAGATTATTACACTAAATTAAATTCCAACCCAACTGATGCTGAATTAATGATGTTTTCTCAAGCAAATTCTGAACATTGCAGGCATAAGATTTTTAATGCCTCATGGACTATTGAAGGCAAAACTCAAGAAAATTCGTTATTTGGAATGATTAGGAATACTCATAAAGCATCTCCCCAAAAAACAATAGTAGCTTATTCTGATAATTCGTCAGTAATAGAAGGATCTAAAATTAATAGGTTTTATCCAAATAAAAGTGGATTATTCCAAGAGAATTTAAAATTAACTCACTATATTATAAAAGTAGAAACACATAATCACCCAACTGCAATCTCACCTTTTGCAGGAGCTGCAACAGGAGCTGGAGGAGAAATTAGAGATGAAGGTGCAACTGGAAGAGGATCAAAACCAAAAGCAGGTTTATCTGGTTTCTCAGTATCAAATTTAGATATTCCAAATTTTAAGCAGCCTTGGGAAAAAACTAATATCGGTTTTCCTGAGAGAATTGCCACATCATTAAAGGTTATGATAGATGGCCCGATTGGAGCAGCGTCTTATAACAACGAATTTGGGCGACCTAATATTTTAGGTTATTTTCGTTCACTTGAAACACAACACAATGGTAAAAATATTGGTTACCACAAACCTATAATGCTTGCTGGAGGGGTCGGAAGCATAAGTGATAACCATACAAAGAAGAAATCCATTGCAGATGGAAATCTCCTTATACAGCTTGGTGGCCCAGCAATGCTTATAGGTTTAGGTGGAGGAGCAGCCTCAAGTATGAATACTGGAACAAATCAAGAAAGTCTTGACTTTGCCTCAGTTCAAAGAGGTAATCCTGAATTACAAAGAAGAGCCCAAGAAGTTATTGATACATGCTGGCAAATGGACTCAGAAAACCCTATTTTAAGTATTCATGATGTAGGTGCTGGCGGTTTATCAAATGCCTTTCCTGAGCTAATTCACGACGGAGGCATTGGTGCAATAATGGATATTCGTAATATTCATAATGAAGAGTTAGCGATGTCTCCAAAAGAAATTTGGTCAAATGAGGCACAAGAAAGATATGTACTAGCTATTGAAAAATCAAGTCTTGAAATGTTCTCATCAATATGCTCTAGAGAAAGATGCCCTTTTGCAATAATAGGAGAAGCAAAAAATCAAAAAAACCTTATAGTTAAAGATAGTCTTCTTAATGAAGATGTAGTTAATATGAATCTTGATGTATTACTCGGAAATCCCCCTAAGCTTAAAAAAAATGTCATAAAACCAACTTTAGAACAAAATATTGAACATGAAATTGATGAAAATAATCTACTTGAGTCCATTTCTAGGGTTCTACATTTCCCAAGTGTCGCAAGCAAGAACTTTCTTGTTACTATTGCCGATCGCTCTGTAACGGGCTTAGTTGCAAGGGATCAGATGGTAGGTCCTTGGCAAGTCCCAGTATCTGATGTTGGGGTTACAAAAAGTACGTTTAATTCGATAACGGGTGAGGCAATGGCAATTGGAGAAAAAGCCCCTATCGCAATTACAAATGCAGCAGCATCCGCCAGAATGTCTGTGGCAGAGGCAATTACAAATATAGCAGCCAGCGCAATTAATAATATAAACTTAATTAAGCTATCCGCTAATTGGATGGCTGCCTCAGGTGCAAACGATCGTGATTATGAATTATTTGAAGCTGTCAAAACAGTGGGTATGGAGCTATGTCCAAAATTAGGGATAAGCATTCCTGTTGGTAAGGATTCTATGTCTATGCAAACCTCATGGAATGAAAATGATTTAAAGACAGTTACATCACCACTATCACTTATAGTTTCAGCTTTTAGTGAAACTTATGACGTTAACAAAACGCTTACCCCTCAACTCAACCTTAAAAAAACAAGTTCATTGATCTTAATTGACCTTGGAAATAAAAAAAATAGGATGGGTGGGTCTTGCTTTAATAGTGTAAATAATATCAGTGGCGGAGTTGTCCCTGACTTAGATGATCCAAGTTTGATCAAAAATTTCTTCGATGGTATCCAGAATTTAAACAAGAAAAATAAAATTCTTGCATACCATGACCGATCTGATGGAGGTATTATTACAACAATTCTTGAGATGGCTTTTGCTGGACACTGTGGTGTCGATTTAAATTTAAAAGTAGAAGATGAATTGTTTAATTTTTTATTTAATGAAGAATTAGGTGCGGTTATACAGATCTTAGATGATGATGTAATTGAAATTTTAAAATATTTTAATGATGAATTATGCTTAACAGCCCAAGTCATCGGAACTCCAAATAATAATCAATCTATAAAAATTTATAACGAGTCAAACTTGATTGTGGAAAGCTCGCGAGGAAAGTTACAACAGGATTGGGCAGAAACAAGCTATAAAATACAATCAATTCGAGATAATCCAAAAACTGCTAAAGAAGAGTTTGACTTAATTCTTGTTGATTCCTACGAAGGAATACAGCCAAAAATTAATTTTGATATTCCAAAATCTGTAAACATAAAAAAAACAAAACCGAAGATAGCTATCTTAAGAGAGCAAGGTATTAATGGACAAAGTGAAATGGCTGCTGCTTTTAATTATGCTGGCTTTGATGCTTTTGATGTCCATATGTCCGAATTAAGTGATGGAACAAAAAATTTAAATGACTTTCAAGGGTTAGCAGCATGTGGAGGTTTTTCATACGGTGATGTTTTGGGTGCTGGGAGGGGTTGGGCAAACTCAATAATTTTTAATGAAAAAGTTCGTGATTCATTTCAAAAGTTTTTTGAAAGAAATAATACAATTGCGCTAGGCGTTTGTAATGGTTGTCAAATGATGAGTCATATTAAAGAAATTATTCCAGGTGCTGACTTATGGCCAACATTCATAAAAAATGAATCTGAGCAATTTGAAGCAAGATTTTTATCAGTTGAAGTTAAAAAAAATAACTCTCTATTTTTTGATGGAATGGCAGATAGTATTATTCCGGTAGTTGTTTCGCATGGAGAAGGAAGGGCTAGTTTTTCTGATAAAAACAATTTAATTGAAATGTTAAAAAATGAACAAATTACCTTAAAATTTGATGACAAAAATGGAACTTTATCATACCCAAATAATCCTAATGGGAGTATTAAATCTGTTACAGGTATGAGCAGTGATAATGGTAGATTTACTATAATGATGCCACACCCTGAAAGAAATTTTAGAGCCGATCAGAATTCATGGCGGCCAAAAAATTGGGAAGAATTTGGCCCTTGGTATAGAATGTTTGCCAACGCTAATAAATATTTTAATTAAAAATAGACAGGAATTAATTATGAAATCAATAAAACCCTTAATCGCTTTACTTACATTACTGTTCTCATCATTTACATTTGCTTTAAACGATGATCAAGAAATGGAATTTACTGGGGCTGTTAATGTTGGAGATATTAAAACGGTTAAAATGTACGTAGAAACAATGAACGTAAATCTTGAAGATTCTTATTTTGCCTGGACCCCTCTCTTAATGGCAGCCGCAAAAAATCAACAAGAAGTTTTAGAATACCTTGTCAAGAAAGGTGCTGATATTAATTATGTCCACCCAGTAACACGTTGGAATGCACTAATACATGCTGCTTTTAACAACAATCAACAGATGGTGTTATTTCTATCTAAAAATGGAATCGATATGCAAAAGAAACTTAAGGGTGATGTTTCGCTTATATTCGCTATGAGAGATCAAGGGAATGATGAAATGGCTGAATATTTATTATCCCTTGGTGTTAAAGATGACGGATGTAATCCAATAGAAGACGTATGCTTCTGAAATAAATTTTTTCAAAATAAAATAGCGTAGTCAACTACGCTATTTTTTTGTCTACAAGCCAATAAGGTTCTGATATCATGTAACTTTCTACGATTTCTGACTAATGAACCTACACGAATACCAATCAAAAAAGTTACTAAAATCGTATCAAATCGATGTTCCTAACGGTCATGTTGTAAACTCAAAAATACCAAATGACATAAGATTACTTTTAGAAAAAAATAAAACATTTGTTTTTAAGTCGCAAATACATGCTGGAGGAAGAGGTAAGTCAGGGGGGGTTGAGTTAATTAGCGACCTAAGAGATGCTGAAAGTTTTATGTCTAATCAACTTGGTTCAAGACTTGTAACTTACCAAAATTTACCTCACGGCCAACCCGTCAACGAGATACTAATTGAAGAAAAAATCTCAATTCAAAAAGAGCTATATTTTTCTATTCTTATTGATAGGCAATCTGAGTCGATTATCATTCTTTGCTCAACTCAGGGAGGGACGGAAATTGAAGAAACAGCCAATAAAAATGAGAGTTTAATCTTTAAAGAATTTATAAATATTAAGGAAATTCCAACAGAAGAACAGATTAGTAGCCTATCCAAAAAACTAATGATTCCTTCACAAGCTAATCATGAATTTCATAACTTTGTAATTAATCTTTTTAAACTTTTTTTAGAAAAAGATTTAGCTCTTGTTGAAATTAATCCACTAATAGTAACTAAAGATCATAAGGTTGTAGCTTTAGATTGTAAAATTTCTCTAGATGATAATGCTCTTTTTAAACATGAGAATCTCAGGGAGAGCTTTGATTGGTCTCAAGTAGACGAAAAAGAAGCAGAAGCTCATAAGGCTGGATTAAATTATATCGCTTTAGAGGGTACTATTGGTTGCATGGTCAACGGAGCAGGACTTGCAATGGCAACAATGGATTTAATTAAACATTCAGGTGGGCTTCCTGCAAATTTTCTTGATGTTGGTGGCGGAGCATCTGCTGAAACTGTCAGCAAAGCTTTTAAGATACTTTTATCTGATAAAAATGTTCGGGTAGTTTTAGTAAACATATTTGGTGGCATTATGAGATGTGATGTTATCGCGGAAGGAATTGTTTCTGCAGTAAAAGATGTTGGTATTAAAATTCCTATTGTTGTTAGGCTTGAAGGAACTAATGTTGAAATAGGTAAAAAAATCTTAGACAATAGTAAACTCAATATTACCCCTGCAGATAGCTTAGATGACGCGGCTAAACAAGCAGTAATTTTTTCAAAGGCCTAATTTGTCAATCTTAATAAATAAAAATACGAAAGTTATTTGCCAAGGCTTTACAGGTCGGCAAGGAACCTTTCATAGTGAGCAATCAATCGAATATGGTACAAATCTTGTTGGAGGAGTTACGCCAGGAAAAGGCGGACAAATTCATCTAGGCCTTCCAGTTTTCAACGAAGTAAAAGAAGCAAAAAAAGAAACAGATGCGAATGCAACAGTAATATATGTACCACCCAAATTTGCTGCAAGTTCAATCTTAGAAGCGAGCAATGCAGGAATAAAAATAATTGTTTGTATCACTGAAGGTATTCCAATACTGGAAATGTTGGAAGTGAAAAAAATAATTAAGGAAAATAAATCTATATTAATTGGTCCAAATTGTCCTGGGATTATTACGCCAGATGAATGCAAAATTGGAATTATGCCTGCAAATATTCATAAACGAGGCAAAATTGGTATTATTTCTAAATCAGGAACACTTACCTATGAAGCTGTTCATCAAACAACATCAATTGGATATGGACAATCGACATGTGTTGGAATTGGTGGAGATCCAATCAAAGGTATTAACTTTATAGAATGTTTGTCAATGTTTGAAGAGGACCCTGAGACAGAAGGTATTATTCTTGTTGGAGAAATTGGTGGCACTGACGAGGAATTAGCTGCAGAATATATTAAAAGTAGAATTAAAAAACCTGTCGTCGCACACATAGCAGGTGTCACTGCACCAGCTGGGAAAAGAATGGGACATGCCGGTGCAATTATTTCTGGTAATTCTGGAACAGCAATAAGTAAAATAAATGCTTTAGAGGAAGCTGGAGTTTTAATTGCACATTCACCAGCTGAAATGGGTGAAACAATGAAGGCTGCAATCGGTAAATATTAATGAGAATTTTCATAAATATTTTATTGTATATTTGTATTTTATTTTCTTTTTCAATTAAGTCAGAGGATATTCCATATCTTTTAACTGCTTCATCCAAGGGAGATTTAGAGTCTGTTAAAGCAATTATTGAAAGCGGAGGTAACCCTAATACTGAAGATGGAGATAATGTTACAGCTCTTATGTATGCATCAAGAAAAAATCAAGTAGAAGTGGCAAGATACCTCATATCTAAAGGTGCTGAAGTAAACAAACAAGAAATAGATGGCTGGACTGCACTTATGTATGCATCTAAAAAAAACTATAGTGATGTGGTTGAGGTTCTAATAAATAATAATGCTGATTTAAAAATAACCGATGCAGATGGTTGGACTGCCTTTGGGTTAGCAGCAACTTCAGGAAATTATCAAACACTTGATTTACTTATTAAAAAAGGGGTTAACCCAAATACAAGAAACTCATCTTCCGCTACAGTTCTTATGCTTGCCTGTAACAGTGGCAATGTACCAACTATAAAAATATTAATAAAGAATGGAGCCCTACTTAACCTTAAAGATAAATTTGGTAAATCGGCATTAGTATATTGTGTAAATAAAGACCGAATTAAAGCTACTGAATTTTTATTAGTTCATCAACCAGAAGTCGACTCTCTTGATAAATTTGAATGGACCCCATTAATGTGGGCAGTAAAAAAAGATTATATTGAAATTATTAAGCTTTTAGTTGAGCATAAAGCTAACATTAACCATAAAGATGATGATGGTACTCCGCTTATTCAATATGCAGTTGAGAACGAATCTGTTGATATAGTAAAATTTTTGATTGAAAAAGGTGTAGATATAAATGTTACAGATCAATATGGACTTTCGCCTCTAGTGTATGCATTAAAAACAAAAAACAAAGCCATGGTAGATTTAATTAAATCGGCGGGTGGTGAATACTAAATCATGAAAATTAGTCTTGCTGAAATAAATTCAAAAGTTGGTGATTTAAAATATAATGCCAATGTCATAAAAAAACATGCTGATATAGCGTATAGAAATGGAGCTGAAATTTTAATTACTCCTGAGTTAAGTCTTTGTGGTTACCCACCAGAAGACCTTCTTCTTGAAACAGAATTTATAGATAGATGTCAACATTATCTTCTAGAGATAGCCAAAAAATTTCCAAAGCTAAAAATTATTATCGGACATCCAAAACGAAAAAATAAATTACTCTACAACTCAATTTCATTGTTATATAGAGGCAAAATAAATAAAGTATATGATAAACAAAAGCTTCCAAACTATGGTGTATTTGATGAGAAGAGATATTTTTCACCAGGCAATAAACCAGGAGTTTTTAAGCATAAGGGGAAGACATTTGGTCTCCTTATTTGTGAAGATATATGGGAGTTAGGTCCTCTTGAAGAATTAAATGAATTAAATGTTGAATATATAATATGTGTAAATGCGTCTCCATATGAATTCAATAAAACTAAAAATAAATTTAATATAATTCAAAAAAGACTCGATAAACTTGATGATGTTACCTTGATTTATCTAAACTGTGTTGGAGGCCAGGATGAGTTATTATTTGATGGTAATTCGTTTATAACAAAGCCAAGAAAAAATAACGTAAATGATTTATCTTTTTTTTCTGGTCAGTTTATTAGTCAAAATATTATTGCAGATTTTTCTAAAAAAAATCATATAGAGATAACTAGAAAATATGAAAAGTTCCCATTTCATAGGAAAATTTTAGAAGATTCTATTGCACAAATTGACGTATTGAATGAGAAAGAATTTCTTATATATAATTTGTTAAATGGTTTAATACTCGCAATGAAAGACTACATAGAGAAGAACTCTATAAAAAAATTATTTCTTGGGCTATCTGGTGGAATAGACTCAGCTGTAGTTCTTTTTATTGCCTCTAAAGTTCTAAGCCAAGAAAAAATAACCGCCATAATGATGCCAAGTGAATTTACATCCAATACTAGTTTGAAAGATGCAAATAAGATTGCTTCAAATCTAGGGGTAAATTACAAGATTATACCTATTCAAAAACATATTAAGGTTTTTGAAACAACATTCAAAAATGACTTTGAAGGATTAGATAAGGACATTACGGAACAAAATATTCAAGCGAGAATAAGAGGAATGATATTGATGGCATATGCAAATAAGTTTAAAGGTATGGTTCTTGCTACTGGAAACAAAAGTGAAATGGCTGTTGGGTACTCAACAATTTATGGAGATATGGTAGGTGGCTTTTCAATCTTAAAGGATGTACCCAAAACAATGGTATATAAGATTGCAAATGAAATAAATTATAAAAAGATTATTATCCCTCAAAGAATAATAGATAGGGCACCTTCTGCTGAGCTTAAAGAAAATCAAATAGACGAAGACTCCCTACCAGCATATGAAATTTTAGATAAGATAATTGATCTTCATATCGAAAAAAACTATAGTGAAAAGGAGCTGATTAAATTTGGTTTCTCTACAAAACTAGTAAAAAAAGTTGTAAACTTGATAAAAATAAATGAATTTAAGAGAAGACAATCTGCGCCTGGTCCAAAAATTACATCAAAAGCATTTGGTAAAGACCGGCGCTATCCAATAACAAATAAATTCCGATTGTAATTTTCTAGGGGGAAAAATGAAAAAAATTGAAGCAATTATTAAACCATTTAAATTAGATGAAGTACGAGAGGCTCTTTCTGAAATTGGTATTATGGGATTGACTGCGACTGAAGTTAAGGGTTTTGGCAGGCAAAAGGGCCATACTGAGCTATATAGAGGTGCTGAGTATGTTGTTGACTTCCTTCCCAAGGTAAAGCTTGATCTAGTTGTTAGTGATTCACTTCTTGATAAAGCTGTTGAAACAATTATAAAAGTATCTCATACAGGTAAAATTGGAGATGGGAAAATTTTTGTTTCTGATGTTAATGAAGTGTTTAGAATTAGAACGGGAGAAAAAGGTGATGATGCAATTTAATAAAATCACTGTTTAGATATCATTGCTCTAACTAAATTAAGATCTTCAAGAGTGTCCACGCCTATTATTGGCTTTCCATCATAAAGTACTACTCTTAATCTTAAATTGTTTGATAATGCACGTAATTGCTCAAGCTTTTCAATTCTTTCAAGATTGGAAATAGAAAAACTACAAAATTTCTTCAGTGCATTTAATCTATAAGCGTAGATGCCCAAATGATGATATGCATAATTATTATCAGATAAATCTGTAGATGATGAATATGGAATGGGACTTCTACTAAAATAAAGTGCATTTGAAAAATTATCTAAAATAACCTTAACATTACTTGGATTTACAAATTCTTTGTATGATTTAAATTCACTACATGCAGTTACATATTCCGACTGACCATCAATAATATTTTTAGCAAGAAGATCGATAAGCGCAGGATCAATTAATGGTTCGTCTGCTTGAACATTAACAATAATATCTTGACCATCCCATTTTATAATCTCAGAAGCCTCTAAACATCTATCAGTTCCAGAAAGATGATTTTTGTTAGTCATGACTGATTTAAAATTATAATGTCTTGCGACTTCTGCTATTTTTTTATCATCCGTTGCAATTACAACATTTTTAGCACCAGACAAACTTGCTCTTTGCGCAACATGAATTACCATGGGAATTCCATTAATCTCAATCAATACCTTTTCTTCTAAACGCGAACTGTCAAGTCTTGCAGGTATAACGACATTAAAGCTCATAATAGTAAAAAGCTCATTTTAATTTTCTTGCTTCATCCTCTAACAGAATTGGGATGTCATCTTTAATCGGATACGCTAATTTTGCTGATTTAGAAATGAGTTCTTTTTTTTCTTTATCATAAATAAGAGGTCCTTTAGTGACAGGACAAACCAAGATTTTAAGTAATTCTTTATCCATAATTTACGTTACTTTTTTTAATATATTTCGAAATAATCTTTCATCGACCTTAGTTTCCAATGGTAATACCCAAAAATTCTTAGTTGCAAATTTTTTACATTTAATAGCATCTTTTTCAGTCATAACTATATTGTAATCTGCATATTTAATAAAATCATTCTTATTAAAAAAATAATGATCATTAAAAATAACTTTTTTAAATTCTAAATTATAGCCTTCTAAAGTTGAGAAGAAACTTTCGGGATTCCCAATAGCTGTAATCGCAACTATTTTTTTATCTTGAATACCTTCAAATAAAATCTTTTTACTTGTAACCAAATTTTCAAAGTGCTTGGTAATATATTTCATTTGATAAAATTTAGAATTATTAATAGAGCCCTTATAAACAACTGCATCTACCAAGTTAAGTCTTGATCTACTCTCTCTCAGAGGTCCTGCTGGAAAAATAAACCCATTTCCAAACTTTCTTTTAGAGTCAACGACTATTATTTCATAGTCTCTAGCTAGCCTGTGATGTTGTAATCCATCATCAGAAATAATAATGGATGTTTTTGGATATTTTTTAAGTAAAATTTTTGCAACATTTACCCTATTTTTTCCAATAAAAACTGGTATTTTACTTTTAGCCTTAATTAATAATGCTTCATCTCCCACCGATCTTGCATTAGAAAATTCATGAACTTCTGTTATATTTTTAGCACTACCTCCATAGCCTCTTGATATTAGTGCAGGATTTAAACCTTCATTTAGAAACTTTGTAATAAGATTTAGAGCTAATGGTGTCTTACCTGTTCCTCCAAGTGTAATATTTCCAATTATTAAAACTGGTACTTTAATTTTGATCCTCTTTAGAAATCCATTTTTATATAAATAATTTTTTGAAATACTTATGCAGTAAAAAATAATACTGAATGGAATAAGGAGATAGATCCAATTTGATTTTTTATAGTACTGATTATTAAAAATCTGATCAATTGATATCAAATTACTCAAATCCTTTTTTGTAAATCTTTAAATAAAATTTATTATTTTTTATCAGAGAATTATGTTTTCCTATCCCAACTATTTCTCCTTTATCCATCACAATAATTTTATCTGCATTTTTTATTGTGCTAAGACGATGTGCGATTACAATTGAGGTTTTGTTTGCCATTAGGTTGTCTAAAGCCGCCTGAACCAAGCGTTCTGATTCTGAATCAAGTGCAGAGGTAGCCTCATCTAATAATAAAATTGGTGCATTTTTTAAAATTGCACGAGCAATTGCTATTCTTTGCTTCTGCCCCCCTGACAAGCGAACACCTCGATCTCCTATAATATGATTAAATTCATTAGGAAGTTCATTAATAAATTCTAAGGCATTTGCAGCTTTTGCAGCTTTTTTTACCTTTTCCAATGAAATAGTTTTTAAATTGCCATATGCAATATTATTATAAATTGTGTCATTAAATAAGATGGTGTCCTGACTAACTAGGGCTAGGTTTTTTCTTAATGAAATGTTTGAAATTTTGTTTATATCTAAATTATCTAACTTAATAGAACCAGAATTTACATCATAAAATTTTGGAATTAAGTTAAGAAGAGTTGTTTTGCCACCTCCAGACCTACCAACTAGAGCAACCTTTTCTCCAGCTTTAATACTAAAATTAATATCAGATAAAACAGTCTTATTATTTTTCGGATATGTAAAACAAACATCCGAAAACTCTAGCTTTCCTTTAACTTTTTTTAAATTAAACCTTCCTACATCTTTTTCTTTTTTTTCATCCATTACTGAAAAAATACTTACAGCAGCTGCGTAACCTATTTGAATTTGTTCATTCAAAGCTGTTAATCTCTTAATAGGCGTAATAATTAAAACGATAGCTCCAATAAATGCGATAAATTCACCAGGAGATAAGTTTGAAAGGGAGAAATGAAGAACCCCAGCAAACAAAAGCCCCAAAATAATTTCTATAATTAAACTATTGGTTGAGCTTAATCTAGCCAATTTTGTACCCATTTTTCGATTACGGATAATTGACTTGCTGAATCTATCTCTCTCATATTTAGCAGCACCAAATATTTTAACAATCCTCTGCCCAGATATCGCCTCTTCAGCAATTTTAGTTATATCCCCCATTAACCTTTGGAATTCATTTGCAGCGTCTCTTAGTTTAGGAATAATTTTTTTAATAAAATAGCCTGCAATTGGTAAGATAATTAGTACAAAAAAAGCTAGCAAGCCATTTAGATAAAACATGTAACTAACAACAGCAATAATTGTAAAAGAATCCCTTAATGCAATTAGGGATACTTTTGTTATTATGGTTTGAAGTTGCTCTGTTTCATAGGTGATTTTAGAAATTAAAATACCTGTTGTATTGCTATCGAAATAAAAAATAGGTAACTTCATTAAATTATCAAAAATATCATAACGTAGGTTTTGTACTATTTTTCTTGCAACCCACCTCAATGAATAAGCAGAAAAAAACCTAGCAGTGGCCCTTATCAAAACAATAAAAATAACTATGAGCGGTATTAAACTAGTTAGGTTATTGGGGTTACTTACAAAGCCTTCATCTGTTATTTTTTTTAGAAGAGCCAAAAAGCTTGTATCTGCCAAAGCCGTTATTAAAATAGCAACAATACTAAAGCTTAAAATTAGTTTGTACGTTAGCGCATATTTGAATAAACGTATGTAAACTTTTTTATAATTTTTTAATGTTTCTTTTGCCGCTATCTCTTTCGACATTAAGTTTTTATTTTACTTTGGTTGAAAAGGTAATTTTAGACAAACCAGCAATTCTTGCTGCTTCCATAACATTAATAACAGATTGATGAGGTGAGTCTGAATCAGCACTAATTACGATCACGGGGTCTTTTATTTTATTAGCTGCATTTTTTAAATTAGTCACTATGTTATTTATTGTCGAGGTTCTTAATGGAGCTTCATTGATTGCATAATCGCCATTTTCAGATATTGAAATATTTATTCTTTCAACTTTTTTATCAACTTGATTTGCTTCCGCAGTTGGCAGATTAATCTTTAATTCACTAAATTTTGAAAAAGTTGTACTAACGACTAAGAAAATAATAATTACCAATAAAACATCAATTAAAGGAATAAAATTAATTTCTAAATCATCTTGTTTTACTTTTTTTCTAAAGTTCATATTTTAAAAAACTATCCTTTTAAAATCTCAACAATTTGAATAGCATAATGCTCCATCTCATTTAGGTAGTTATCAATTTTTGATCTAAAAAAGCGATAGGCTATCATTGCGGGGACAGCTACAACAATCCCTCCAGCAGTATTATAAAGTGCTATAGATATACCTCGAGCAAATACAGCAACATCATGTCCACTGCTTGTAAATGAACTAAATAACTCAACCATACCAATAATAGTTCCAAAAAGTCCCAGAAGAGGTGCAACAGTTGCAATTGTAACTAGAACGCCAAGGTATCTTTCTAGATTGTGAACTATAATTCCTGCTCTTTCATCTAGAGCGGACTTAATAACTTCAACACTATCTTTCCTCTTATCAATAGCAACAGCTAAAAGATCCCCCAAAGGTGATGAATTCTTTAAAATATTTACTTTATTGTTATCAAGATTATTTTGCTTAATCATAGTCTTAATTTCAACTATTAATCCATCAGGAATAATCTGACTTTTTCTTAACGACCAAAACCTTTCTAAGATTATTGCAACACCAATAATGGAAGTTAAGATTAGTGGCCATATAGGCCAGCCAGCTGCTTGAATTATTTCCCACACAATATAAAACTCCTTTAAATTATTTTTACAATATTATACTAGTTTGATTTAAGTTTTCCCGATGCTAGAAGATAATTTTTTTTCATTTTTTTAGCTAATGATAGATCGTGTGTCACAAGCACTATTGCTGTCTTAAATTCATCTGCTAATTCTAAAAATGAATCAAAAATTAAATTTGCATTTTTATGGTCTAGGTTCCCCGTTGGCTCATCTGCCAAAATTAAATCAGGGGTAGTTACCATAGCCCTGGCAATAGCAACCCTTTGTCTCTCACCCCCAGAAAGTTGATGCGGAAAATGATTTAATCTTTTACCTAAACCCAATTTTTTTAATACTTTTTTTGCTTGGTTAAAATCTTCTAAATAATCACCCCTTCTTACTATAAGTGGCATCATTACATTTTCAATTGATGAAAAATCATTTAATAAATGGTGTGATTGATAAATAAAGCCTATATGTTGATTCCTTAGTTTTGCCATTTTGTTATCAGAAAGACTTCCCATATCTAGATTATTAAAAAGAACTTTTCCTTCTGAGGGTGAATCTAGCCCGGCAATAATATGCAAAAGAGTACTTTTTCCAGAGCCAGAGCTCCCAAGAATAGCAACTTTTTCTGATGCATTTATATTAAAACTTAAATTTTTAAGGACTGGGACATCAAGTCCTTCAAAATTTTTTGTTACATTTTTTAAGTTAATTTGAAAGTGATTATTCATATTTTAAAGCTGTTGCTGGGTCGGTTTTTGAAGCTTTATAGCTTGGATAAATTGAGGCAACCAAGGATAAAGTTAATCCCATTAAACCTATTCTATAAATATCGGCAATCATAACTTTTGAGGGCACAGTAGAAATAAGATAAATATCTTTAGCTAAAAATTCTGTATTAAATACGCCTTCGATGAATGGTACGATTGTTGATATATTTAACGATATCGCAACTCCAAAAATAATTCCTAATAATGTACCTAAGGCTCCTATGATGAATCCCTGTGCAATAAAAATATACATTATACTTTTTTGGTTTACGCCAATCGTCCTTAAAATCGCAATATCTGATCGTTTTTCAGTTACCCCCATAACCAATGTAGAAACAATGTTGAATGCTGCGACCGCTATAATCAAAGTTAAAATAATAAACATAACCTTTTTTTCTAATTTAATTGCAGCGAAGAGATTGGCATGTTGAATCCTCCAATCTGATACATAAATAAAAGGGTCATAGCTAAAAATATTTTTTAAATAGCCAGAGATTTTTTCTGTGTCATCAATCTCATTAAGCTCTACCCTTAAGCCTGAGACGTTATTATTTGTTTTAAAAAATGTTTGCGCATCCTTTAAGTTTATCAAGACCAGACCTGCATCATACTCATACATTCCGGAATCAAAAATTCCCGAAATATTAAAGCGTTTCAATCTAGGCATTATCCCTGCAGCAGAAAAGTTTGATTTGGATGAAATCATCGCAATTTTATCACCTACAGAGACACCTAAATATCTTGCAAGATCAACCCCAATTAAAATATTATATTGCCCCGCATTGAGGCGATATGCTCCGGAACTTATTTTTGTATTTATATCATTCACATCTTTTTCAATTTCAGGAAATATACCCCTGACCATGACTCCCCTGTTCCTTTTACCAACTGAAATCATTGCTTGGTCTGCTACGTATGGAGAAACTCCTTTAATATCCATATTGTTAGCAATTGTTTCTTTTGTCTGTTGCCAATTATTAAGATCTTTCCCTGGCTTTGTTATTTCTATGTGAGATGTCACACTTAAAATTCTTGATTTAAGTTCTGCCTGAAATCCATTCATTACTGACAAGACAATTATCAGTGCCATCACACCCAATGTAATGCCAATGATGCTTGTCAAAGAAATAAATGAAATAAATTGATTAGTATTTTTTAGATTTGTATACCTGAGTGCGATCCAAAATTCATAAAATTTTTTATTTTTAACTGATTTGGTCATTGAATATCTATTTAGTTAAACTTCGATATGAGCATTCTGCTAGAATTATGGCATGTTTACAGGAATAATTGAATCAATTGGCTTAATCAAATCTATTGATAGAGAAGGAGAGGATTTAAAGGTCAATATCTTTCTTATTGATAATAAGTTACAAGATATTAATATTGGAGACAGCATTGCTGTGAATGGGATCTGTTTAACAGTAAAAGATATAAATGAAAATTTATTAACTTTCGATATTTCCAGAGAAACTTTATCCAGAACCGCGCCTCTCGAAATATCACAGAAACTAAATCTTGAATCATCTCTTAGGTTTAATGGGAAAGTTTCAGGTCATTTTGTTACTGGTCATGTTGATGAAGTAGGTTTTATCCATAGTATTGAAAAAAAAGATTTGTGTGAAGTTTGGGGGGTAAAAGTATCGGAAAAATTAATGAAATTCATTCCTGAAAAAGGCTCAGTAGCATTAAATGGAACTAGCTTGACTATAAACAATGTTGGTGGAAATATTTTTTATATCAACTTAATTCCGCATACGTTGCAATCAACAAATTTATCAAGCCTTAAAGAGGGTGATAAGGTAAATATAGAGATTGATATGATTGCAAGGTATCTCCAAAATTTCTGTACAAAGTAAACAAAACTATTTATGAACAATATTGAAGACATAGTAAATGATCTAAAAAAAGGAAGGATGGTAATCCTTGTGGATGATGAAGATCGCGAAAATGAAGGTGATTTATTAATAGCAGCTGATCATGTTACGCCAGAATATATTAACTTTATGGCTAAATATGGAAGAGGGCTAATTTGCTTAACTCTGACGGAAGATAAAGCTAATAAACTTAAACTTCCTCTGATGGTTGAAGATAATCAAGGAAAGCTTGGGACAAATTTTACTGTCTCTATCGATGCTTCTTCCGGCATCACTACCGGAATATCGGCAGGAGATCGAGCCAAAACAATCACATCCGCTATTCAACCTCAATCAGATCATACATTTATTAACAGACCTGGTCACATATTTCCACTCATTGCTCATTCAGGTGGTGTTTTATATAGGGCAGGTCATACAGAGGCTGGATGTGATCTTGCTTCCCTTGCTGGGACAACCCCAGCATCTGTTATATGTGAAATATTAAATGATGATGGAAGTATGGCTAGACTGCCTGATCTCATTAAATTTTCAAAAAAGCATGGAATAAAAATTGGAACAATTGCTGATTTAATTGAATACCGCAGTAAGAAAGAAAAGCTGATAAAAAAAATAAGTGAAGAAGAGGTTAGCACTGAATTTGGCATGATGAAACTTATAGTTTATTCAGACCTACTGTCAAAAAATACTCACTTAGCTTTTGTAAAGGGGACCATAAAAAAGGATGATGAAGTTGTAGTGAGGGTTCATGAACCTTTATCAATATTAGATTTCGTAAGCAAAGAAACACCCCATTCGTGGCCGCCCCTAAAGGCACTTAAAAAAATTAGTGATGAAAAAAATGGCGTTGTAATTTTCTTGAACTATAACGAATCTCAAAATAATATAACAAGCAAATTGAACCATGAAAATATTACTTTAAAAAAATCGACTGATTTAAGGAGTTACGGGATAGGTTCACAAATTTTAGTTGATATAGGCGTTTCAAAAATGAAACTTTTAGCTGCTCCAAGAAAAATGCCTAGTATGGCAGGATATGGCCTTCAAGTTACTGAATTTATTGAAAATAATATATAAACTAAAAAATTAATTCATGGTAAAATCCTCATATTGAATATAAATAAATATAAATTAATTTTTTTTAAAACTAAAGGGAAGCTATTCCCTTTTTTTTTAACTACTTTATTTGAGTCACATTGCATATGACTGAAACTAAGGATTATAAATTACTAGTTGGAAACATCTTATCTTTTGATTTTGGAGAAAAAAGAGTTGGCATCGCAATTGGAAACAACATTACAAATAATGTTCACCCCCTTGAAACAATTGAAACATCAAAAAAAACTGATAGGTACATTAAAATTGAATCATTACTAGAGACATGGAAGCCTACCCTATTAATAGTAGGGTACCCTCTAAATGATGATGGTAGTAAATCAAGAATGAGTGCTTTAGCAAAAAAATTTGGTGAAAAACTTAAGAATAAATTTAATATTCCAGTTCATTTTATTGATGAAAGATTCAGTTCATCCGAGGCGGAGCTCAGATTAAAGTCGCTTGAAAAAAATTTAAAAAAAAGAAAGCACATAATTGATCAAGTAGCAGCTATGATTATTCTAGATTCTTTTTTTGAATACAATAAGAATGGAAATAATCTTATTTTATGAAAAAAATACAAAAAAATAAGCTCTCCGAACTTCAGCACTTGCTATCAATTAAAGAAATGAATGTATCACTTATCAAAGATATTTTTATAAGGGCAGATAAGTTTCTTACAAATAACCAAAGTATTAGTAAGTACGATGTTTTGCAGGGAAAAACAATCTGTAATCTTTTTTTTGAAAACAGCACAAGAACGCAAACTACTTTTGAGATTGCTGCAAAAAGGTTATCAGCAGACGTTATCAACCTCGATATAGCGACATCATCACAATCAAAAGGCGAATCTATACTTGATTTGATAAATAATTTAATAGCTATGGGTGTAAATATTTTTGTCGTTAGGCACTCAAAGCCGGGAATTCCAGCACAAATTGCTCGTAATATTAAAAATAAGGCTCATATTATTAATGCGGGTGATGGA
>ERZ1046876.868-NODE-868-length-21469-cov-6.558280_pt1 | contig 21469 bp, 24 predicted proteins | sample MGYA00383094_ERZ1046876 | MGnify/ENA primary metagenome ERZ1046876 (study PRJEB29581, sample SAMEA5548364) | metagenome | biome: marine; feature: coastal; material: water | depth 50 m | study: Short-term variability in the microbial, nano- and picoplankton...
CCTTTTTCAAGAGGTAAACTTTGGTATTGGCATAATGATAAAGGGATAAGTATTTGGTATCCAAGCGTTAAAATATTTAGGGCAGAATCGTCGGGAGAATGGGGTTCAGTATTTGAGAAAATAGCTGAAACTATAAAAAAAGAATTTAACTTATGATTTTGAAATTTTAAGCTCTTTAATTTTTCTAGTTACAGTATTTCTTCCGATACCTAATAAATTTGCAGTGTCAATTTTTCTGTATTTTGTATATTCAAGAGTTTTTTCAATTATAATTTTTTCAATTTGATCTATATAAAATTTGTGTAGGTCTGATTGACCATCTAATAATTTTTTAGATAAATCTCTACCAAGATTTTCTTGCCAATCAGTTGAATTGTTGATGGTATTAATAGGCTCATTTTTTAATTCTGAGGGTAAGTCCCCAACTGAAATTTGATTACCAGGTGACATTACAGTCAACCAATGACATACATTTTCTAGTTGTCTAACATTGCCTCTCCATTGGAGATTATTAAAATATTCTAGGACTTCTTTCGATAGAATCTTTGGCGTAACTTTTAATTGATTAGCACTTTTTAATAAAAAATATTTAGATAATGTAGGGATGTCTTCAATTCTATTTCGTAAAGGCGGCACTGTAATTCTTATTACATTTAATCGATGGAATAAGTCTTCTCTAAATTTTCCATCTTTAACTGATTCTTCTAAATCTTGATGGGTTGCAGCAATTACTCTTACATTAACTTGAATAGAGTCTTGTCCTCCAATCCTATAAAATTGCCCATCACTTAGAACTCTTAATAATCTTGTTTGGAGTTCCATTGGCATATCACCAATTTCATCTAAAAATAACGTTCCGCCATTAGATTGTTCAAATCTTCCTTTACGAAGATTTTGCGCTCCTGTAAAAGATCCCTTCTCATGACCAAATAACTCGGCCTCTAAAAGTTCTTTTGGTATTGCTGCAGTATTAATAGCAATAAAAGGAAAATCTTTTCTATCACTATTTTTATGAATTGCATTCGCAACTAATTCTTTACCAGATCCAGACTCCCCATTTAATAAAACCGTTGCATTTGATTTACTTAATCTACCAATAGCACGAAAGACTTCTTGCATAGATTGTGCTTGACCTATAATTTCGGGTAAATCGTTGTCTATGTGAGCTTGATTTTTTTCTTTATTTTTTGTTTGCTCTAATGCTTGATTTATAACTTCTAAAACTTTATCTATATCGAAAGGTTTAGCAATATATTCAAAAGCTCCTTTTTGAAAGGCAGAAACTGCAGTATCTAGATCAGAATAAGCTGTCATAATAATAATTGGAATAATAGGAAATTTCTCCTTAACTTTAGTTAGAAACTCAATTCCTGATTCTCCTGGCATTCTAATATCGCTTACAATAACAGACGGTGTTTCATGGTTAAATTGATTAATTGCTTCATTTGTATTACTAAAACATTGGCAAGGAAGATTAGCTTTTGATAATGCCTTTTCAAATACCCACCTTATAGATTCATCGTCATCAAGCACCCATATTTTTTTCATTTATTTACCTCATTAATTTTTAAATTATTTTCTATGGGAAGAATGATCGAGAATTTTGTTTTGCCTGGATTACTCAAGCAATCAATCATTCCATTATGTTGAGTTATAAAATTTTGTGCCAATGAAAGACCTAATCCAGAACCATTTTCTTTTCCTGAAACTAATGGATAAAATATTTTATCTAGTAATTCATTATTAATGCCTGGCCCATTGTCAATAATATCTAAACGTATGGCTGTTGTATGTTTCTTTTTATGAAATACAATTTGACTTTCTGCTCTAGTGATAAATTGTAAATTCATTTTTTCTTTTAAATTATTTTGAGACATTGCTTCAACACCATTTCTAGCAACGTTTAATACGGCTTGAATTAATTTTTCTCTATCTCCAATAAATTCTGGGAGGCTTACATCATAATCTCTTGTAAGAATTAAGTTTTCTGGAAATTCTGACAAAATTAGACTGCGAACTCTTTCCAGCACTTCATGAATATTAGTTTTTTTATAAACGGGTAATTGATGTGGCGTTAATAATTTATTCATAAGATTTTGTAGGCGGTCTGCTTCATTAATAACTATTTGTGTATATTCTTTTAATGAATTATCTTTTAATTCTTTTTCTAAAAGTTGGGCGGCCCCTCTTAAGCCTCCAAGAGGATTTCTTATTTCATGAGCTAGATTCCTTAATAATTCTGAGTTTGCTTGTTGTTGAATAAACATTCTTTCTTCACGAGCTACTCTTAATTGTTGATCCATTTGAATAAATTCCACTATAAAGTCAAATTCTTTTTGTTCAATTGACGTAATTGTGAAGCTTACGCATACAGTTTTATTTTGTTTGGTTTTAATAAAATATTCATGTTCACGATAAGAGCTCCGTTTGGTCTTAGCTTGTATTAATGCATCTTTGAAAAAATCAATGTCTTTAAAAAATAAATTAATATGTTCATTAACAACATGGCCATGACTTAATTCAAATAAAATCTCTGCGCTTGGGTTTATATATTTAATAATTAGCTCTTTATCGCAAACAACTATTGCGGTTGCTAAGTCTTCCATCCCTTTAAGATTTTCTTTTATTAACGCTGGCATCATTTTTTATACCTCGCACAATATTAGTGCATATTAATTTTAGGTAAAAAAAGGGCAGATTAAAATCTACCCTTTAATTTGAATCTATAAACTGTAATACATATCAAACTCAATTGGATGAGGAGTCATTCTCATTCTTGTTACATCTTCCATTTTTAATTCAATAAAACTATCAATGAAATCATCAGTAAATACCCCACCTTTTGTTAAGAATCCACGATCCTTATTTAATGCTTCTAGAGCTTCAGGTAAGGATTTTGCAACTTGAGGAATTTTTGCTTCTTCCTTGGCTGTTAAATCATATAAATCTCTAGTTTCTGCTTCACCAGGATTTATTTTGTTTTGAATACCATCTAAGCCTGCCATCATCATTGCACTAAATGCAAGATATGGATTCGCAGTTGGGTCAGGGAATCTTACCTCGATTCTTCTTGCTTTATCAGATGGAACATAAGGTACTCTTATAGCTGCTGATCTATTTTTTGCAGAGTAAGCAAGCATTACCGGTGCTTCAAAACCAGGCACTAATCTTTTATAAGAATTTGTTGATGGGTTAGTTAAAGCATTTAAAGCTCTAGCATGTTTAATAATTCCACCAATGTAATATAGAGCAGTGCCACTTAAATTTGCATATTTTTTCCCTGCAAACATATTTTTTCCAGCTTTCCAAATTGATTGATGAACGTGCATACCTGAACCATTATCATTGAAAATTGGCTTTGGCATAAAAGTCGCAGTTTTACCAAATCTATGAGCTGTATTCATCACAACGTATTTAAGAATTTGAGTCCAATCAGCTCTTTGTGTTAGTGAAGAAAATTTGGTGCCAATTTCATTTTGGCCTGAACCACCGACTTCATGGTGGTGGACTTCAACAGGAACTCCCATTTCTTCCAATGTTAAGCACATTTCTGATCGAAGATCTTGTAAAGAATCAACAGGAGGTACTGGAAAGTAACCTCCTTTAACTCTTGGGCGATGCCCAACATTTCCACCATCATGTTCATTTTTAGAGTCCCATTCTGCTTCTTCAGAACTAATATTTACAGAAGATCCGCTCATTCCAGAATCCCATGTAATTGAATCAAATACAAAAAATTCAGGTTCTGGCCCAAAATAAATGGTGTCGCCAACCCCAGTTTTTTTTAGATATGCTTCAGCACGATTTGCAATAGTTCTTGGGTCACGATCATAACCTTTACCATCTGTAGGATCTACAATATTGCAAGTTAAGACTAGAGTTTTTTCTTCTAAAAATGGGTCGATATTAGCTGTATTAGGATCTGGATAAAGCAACATATCTGAAGCATTAATTCCTTTCCATCCAGCGACAGATGAACCATCAAAAGCATGCCCATCGGTAAATTTATTTTTATTGAACGCAGCCGTTGGAACTGAAACATGTTGTTCTTTTCCTCTTGTATCAGTAAAACGAAGATCAATAAATTTAACTTTTTCTTGTTTAATTTGTTTCATTACATCTGCAACAGCCATACTAAAACTCCTTAAAAAATAATTATTCGGTATATATATAATCTAAAGCAGAATCTATGCCAATATTTAATCCGCTAAATTACCTGATTTATCTATAAAATTCATTAAATAAATAATTATTGCACTATTATAATGCATAATTATATATTATTTGCACTATTATAATGCATTAATATTTCCCATGGTAATTTTTTTATTGTCTATAATAATAAGCTGATGAACAAAAAAATAAAAAAATTTGCTGTTTTAGGACATCCAATAAAGCATTCTCTTTCACCTCAAATTCATTTTCTTTTTGCAAATGAATTTTCAATTGATTTGGAGTATAAAAAAATTGATATTGATCAAGAAGATTTTTTTGATAGCATTGCGAATTTGAAAAGTGAAGGTTTTTATGGATTGAATATAACTATGCCATTAAAATATCTTGCTTTTCAAATTTGCGATGAAGTTACCGAAAGGTCATCTTTATGTAAATCTGTTAATACAATAACATTATCAGATAAAAAAATTATAGGGGATTCAACTGATGGCAGAGGTTTAATAAATGATTTAAATAAAAAAAGTATTAGTATTGATGGTAAGAATATTTTATTAGTTGGGGCAGGTGGGGCTGCAAGTGGAGTAATTTATGATCTTATTCAAGGCAAGCCAAAGCAAATTTTTTTAACTAATAGAACTATTAATAAAGCAAGTAAAATGCAAGAATATTGGAAATTATTTGCTGATAAAAACCAGGTTATTTTAAAAGTAATAGATTTAAATCTACAAAAAAAAATTAATTTTGATTTAGTTATAAACGCTACATCCGCATCATTGAGCAGCAAAGACTCACCGATATCAAATTCAATTTATAATTGTTTAACTAATTCAAGTGTTTGTTATGACATGATGTATGGTTCAAAAACTCCATTTATGAAAGAAGCTTATAAAAAAACTGATTTAGTTTATGATGGAATTGGAATGTTAGTTGAACAAGCAGCTGTAAGTTTTAATATTTGGCATCATTTAAATCCAATAACAAAGAATATAGAAGAAGATTTAAAAAGTTTATAAATATTTTTTTAAATATTTACCAGTAAAACTTTTATTATTAGAGACAATCTTTTTAGGAGGCCCTTCTGCAATAATTTCTCCACCACCATCCCCTCCTTCAGGACCTAAATCAATAATCCAGTCAGCAGTTTTAATTACATCTAAATTATGTTCAATTACTACTAAAGTATTTCCATTTTCTCTTAATTTATGAAGTACATTAAGTAATAGTTGTATATCAGCAAAATGTAAGCCAGTAGTTGGCTCATCTAATATATAAAGTGTTCTTCCAGTATCTCTTTTTGAAAGCTCTAATGCTAATTTAATTCTTTGAGCTTCTCCGCCAGAAAGTGTGGTGGCATTTTGACCTAGTTTAATGTATCCAAGACCTACATCTAAAAGAGTTTTTAGTTTTCGCTCAATTGTAGGAACAGCTTTAAAAAATTCATAAGCTTCTTCTACAGTGAGGCTTAAAATGTCATGAATATTTTTTCCTTTATAAAATATTTCAAGCGTTTCCCGATTGTAACGATGTCCATAGCAAACATCACATTCTACATATACATCTGGTAAGAAATGCATTTCAACTTTTATTACTCCATCTCCTTCACATGCCTCACATCTACCACCTTTAACATTGAACGAAAATCGTCCTTGACTATAACCCCTAGTTCTACTTTCTTGGACTTTAGAAAAAAGATCTCTTATTGGAGTAAATAATCCAGTATAAGTAGCAGGATTAGATCGTGGAGTTCTTCCGATCGGGCTCTGATTTACGTCTACAACTTTATCAAAGAAATCAAAACCTGTTATATCTTCATGGCTTGCTGGTTCTAAATTATTTCGATAAAGATGTTTTGCAACAGCATTATATAAAGTGTCATTAATAAGAGTAGATTTACCACTCCCAGAAACACCAGTAACACAAGTAAAAAGTCCTATAGGCAGATTAAAATTAATTTTTTTTAAATTGTTACCGGCTGCTTTTGTTATTTTAAAGAAAGAGTTATTGGGAGATTTTATTTTTTTTGAAATTGTAATTTTTTTTTGCCCACTAATATATTCACCTGTTAAAGATTTTTTATTTTTAGAGATATCTTGAGGAGTTCCTTTAGAGACAATTTCACCGCCATGAATTCCAGCACCAGGACCAATATCAACAACATAATCTGCTGTCATAATCGCATCATAATCATGCTCTACTACAATTACAGTATTTCCTATATCTCTTAGATTTTTAAGAGTTTGCAGGAGCTTATCGTTATCTTTTTGATGAAGCCCTATAGATGGCTCATCTAAAACATACATTACGCCAGTTAAGCCACTACCAATTTGTGATGCTAGTCTGATTCTTTGGGCCTCTCCTCCCGATAGAGTTTCGGCAGATCTTGAAAGAGACAAATAATCTAACCCTACGTCTATTAGAAAATTAAGCCTATTCTTTATTTCTTGAATTATTTTATTTGCGACTTGAGCTCGAAATCCTAATAATTCGATATCATTAAAAAATTTAAAAGATTTTTTAAGGGGTAATTTACAAATTTCATGTAGATTTAAATCTCCAACCAATACATTTCTTGCTTCAATTCTTAATCTAGTCCCATTACATGATGGACATTCTTGATTACTTAAATATTTTGCTAATTCATCTCGAACAGCAGATGAATCGGTTTCTTGGTATCGTCTTTTGAAATTATTTAATATTCCTTCGAAAGAATGTCTTTTTTTATTTATAGTTCCTTGTTCATTAAAATAACTAAATTCTATTTGTTCTTTATCGCTCCCATATAAAATAATATTTTGGATATTCTCTGGAAGTTCTTCATAAGGTATTTCAAGATCAAAATCATAATGTTTTGCAAGACTATTTAACATTTGAAAGTAGAATTGATTACGCTTATCCCAACCCTTAATTGCTCCTGACGATAATGGGAGTTGTGGAAAAGCTACAATGCGAGCAGCATCAAAAAAGTTTTTATGTCCTAAACCATCACAATCAGGACAAGCTCCCATTGGGTTATTAAAAGAAAATAGTCTTGGTTCTAATTCAGTTAATGCATAATCGCAATGTGGACATGAGAATTTTGCAGAAAATAACTGTGTTTCTTCGGTGTCTATATTAATCGAAATAATTTTTCCATCAGCTATTTTTAATCCTGTTTCAACTGATTCAGTTAAACGCTGTTTGATATTAGGATGAATTTTTAGACGATCAATTACAACATCTAATTGATGTTTTATATTTTTTTGAATAGGAGGAATATTATCTATTTCATAAATCGTTCCATCCAATCTAATTCTTATAAATCCTTGGGCGCGTAATTCATCGATTAAATCTAAATGACTTCCTTTACGAGCATTTATTACAGGGGCCAGTATCATAATTTTGGTGTCTTCAGGAAAGGATAGAAGTTGATCGACAATTTGTGAAACTGTTTGCGCTTCAAGTTTTATTTTATGTTCAGGGCAATATGGATCACCTGTACGAGCGTAAAGTAAGCGAAGATAATCGTGTATCTCAGTAATCGTACCTACAGTAGATCTTGGGTTATGTGAAGCAGATTTTTGTTCTATAGAGATTGCAGGTGATAAACCTTCAATCATATCTACGTCAGGTTTATTCATTCGATCTAAGAATTGTCTTGCATATGCGGATAAAGATTCAACATATCTTCTTTGGCCTTCAGCATAAAGAGTATCAAATGCTAATGAAGACTTTCCAGAGCCAGATAAGCCTGTAATAACTATTAATTTATTTCTTGGAAGATCTAAGGAAATATTTTTTAAGTTATGGGTTCTGGCCCCTTTAATTTTTAGGTAATCCATTTAATTTTATCTTTTATGAGGAGCAACCTGATATTATATTTTATAATTTTAAATTTAGAAACTAAAGTTTTACTATTCAATAGGTATATAAAAAAATGTCGCCATTAGAAATTAAATCTAGCGCAGTTCTAGCTTCGATTTATTCATTACGAATGTTTGGAATTTTTTTAATTCTTCCAATTTTTTCGATATATGCTTCAGAGCTATCTGGAAATCCTACAGAATTTCAAATTGGTTTAGCTTTTGGTATTTATGGTTTAACCCAAGCAATTTTTCAAATTCCTTTTGGGGTGAGCTCAGATCGATTTGGAAGAAAATCAGTAATTTATTTTGGTTTATTATTATTTATTATTGGTTCAATTATTGCAGGCATTTCTGAACAAATAGAAGGAATTATAATTGGTAGAGCAATCCAAGGGTCCGGCGCAATTTCTGCAGTACTTACTGCTTTTTTATCTGATGTAACTAGCAATAAAAGTAGAACAAAAGGGATGGCAATTATTGGGGCATCAATAGGTTTAACATTTGCATTATCATTAGTAATTTCACCAATACTTAATACGGCTATTGGAGTTTCAGGCATATTTATATTAATGGCTATCCTAGCTTTTTTTGCTTTAGTTTTTGTGCGATTCTTAATTAAAGAACCATTGAATAAAAAAAGATTTAAATCTAAAAGTAACGATGAAATGATTAGCATATTGAAGAATTTTAATTTAAATCGTCTTAATTTTGGAATTTTTACACTTCATGCTTCTCAAATATCCATGTTTATGGCAATTCCTTTTTATTTGATAAATCAGGGTGAAATTTCATTAGACCAACATTGGTCAATTTACTTGCCAATTTTAGTTATATCTTTTATTTTTATTGTGCCTATGATTATTATTTCTGAGAATAAAAATAAAACTAAAGAATCATTTTTATTCTCAATTTCTTTATTATTCATCACTCAATTTTTATTTATATATTTTGCTAATGGTATTGTTGGCATAATAATAGCTTTATTATTTTATTTTATTGGTTTTAATTATTTAGAAGCTGCTTTACCAAGTTTGGTTAGCAAATTGGCTCCAATTGGAAGAAGAGGTTTGGCTTTAGGGGTGTATAATACTTCTCAGTCGTTAGGTGTTTTTTTTGGTGGCTCATTTGGCGGATTACTTGCCAATTTTTATGGCTATCAAGGCACTTTTTTATTTTGTAGTCTATTAATAATAATTTGGTTATTTTTATCGTTATCAATGAAAATGCCAATTAATAAAAAATGAGTTCAAAGTATAATTACATTTAATTTAGATAAGTAATTATTTAATAAAGCATAGGAGGAAATATGGCATCAGTTAATAAAGTAATGTTGCTTGGTAATTTAGGCGCAGACCCTGAGTCTAGAACTTTTCCTAACGGAGATGCTGTTTGTAATTTTAGTATTGCTACAAGTACCTCATGGAAAGATAAGGATTCTGGAGAAAAAAAAGAAAAAACAGAGTGGCACAGAATTGTTATGACCAGAAAACTAGCAGAGATTGCAACTCAGTATTTAAAGAAAGGTAGTTCTGTTTTTATTGAAGGGAGGCTTCAAACAAGAAAATGGCAAACTAAAGAAGGACAGGATAGATATACGACAGAGGTTGTAGCGGATACAATGAAAATGTTAGGCGGTAAAGATGATCGTAATAGTTCATCAAATGAATCTGATGATGGCTTTAATCAAGAACCAGAAAGAGTAAGTCAGAATGATGCAAGTTCAGGCTCATCAAATGAACCTAATCTTGTTCTTCCGGATGATGATATACCCTTTTAAATGGGGCTTTGAAGATGCCTTTATATGAGTTTCTTTGTTCTAATTGTGAGCATCAGGATGATATATTTGGAAAATTATCAGATGATTCAGTGTTAGTTTGCCCAGTTTGTAAAAATAAAGAATTTAAGAAGCAGGTATCGGCCCCCCATTTTAAATTAAAGGGTTCAGGTTGGTATGAAACAGATTTTAAGAATAAACCAAAATCTGTAGATCCAAAAAAAGATAATGAAAAATCTACTAAAATAACTAAAACTAAAACTGAAGTTTCAAAAAATAATGATTAAAAAAAACTTTTTAACTGGCTTGTTGGTTCTAATCCCTTTAATACTAACTTTTTGGGTATTATTCTCTTTAATTAAATTTTTGGATCAAATTTTATTTTTACTCCCAGAAACGCTGAGACCTGATTATATTTTAGGAACTGAAGTTTTTGGGTTCGGTGTAATTTTGACATTCATTATTATATTAATTACAGGCATAATTGCTAATAATTTTTTTGGAAAAAAAATTATTAATTTATATGAAGTTGTCTTAAATCGATTACCGTTTGTTAAGTCAATTTATAAAAGTATTAAGCAAGTTTCAGACACTTTGCTTTCAAGTTCAGGAAATGCATTTACCAAAGCAGTTTTAATAGAATTTCCAATATCAGGTACATATACTTTTGCATTTATTACAGGTGAGCCTGATGAAAGAATAACAAAGGATTTAAAGGGTAAGTATGTAAATGTGTACGTTCCAACAACACCTAATCCAACATCTGGATATACATTGATGGTGCCAAGAAATAAAGTTGTTGAGCTGGATATTAGCGTAGATCAAGTCCTTAAATATGTAATCTCAATGGGTGTAGTGCCTACAGATAAAAAACTTAAACAAAAAAAATAATTTTATAGAAGAGAACTCTAGATGAGAACACATTATTGTGGTGAATTAAATAAAAGTCATGAAAATAAAGAAGTAACTCTTTGTGGTTGGGCGCATAGAAGAAGAGATCATGGCGGTGTTATTTTTATTGATTTAAGAGATAGAGAAGGATTAGCTCAGATAGTTATTGATCCTGATACTCCTGAAGCTTTTAAAATCGCTGAAAAAATTAGAAATGAATTTGTTTTAAAGGTAACTTGTAAGGTTAGACTTAGACCTGAAGGGACTATTAATCTAAATTTACCATCAGGTGAAATTGAAATGTTGGCATCTGAAGTTGAGATTTTAAATGAATCGCTCACCCCACCATTTATGCTTGATGATGAAATAATTTCAGAGGCAGTTCGTCTTGAATATAGATTTATTGATTTGAGACGAGAAGTAATGCAGAAAAATCTTAAGTTAAGACATAATGCTTCTAAAAGTATTAGAAATTTTTTAGACCAAGAAGGATTTATTGAGTTAGAAACTCCAATATTAAATCGAAGCACTCCCGAAGGAGCAAGAGATTATTTGGTCCCATCAAGAGTCCATCATGGTGAATTTTTTGCTTTACCTCAATCACCTCAATTATTTAAACAAATTTTAATGGTATCTGGTTTTGATCGATATTATCAAATTCCAAAATGTTTTAGAGATGAAGATTTGCGAGCTGATCGACAGCCTGAATTTACTCAAATTGATATTGAAGCATCTTTTATAAATGAAGAAAAAATTATTGAAATTTCTGAAAATATGATTCGGCAAACTTATTTAGATGTTTTGAATATAAATTTATCGAAATCATTCCCTAAAATAACATATAAGGATGCAATGAGTCGGTATGGTTCTGATAAACCTGATTTAAGAGTTACTCTTGAATTAACTGATATAACTGAAGAAATGAAAAGCGTTGACTTTAAAGTATTTTCTTCTGCTGCAAATATGGAAAATGGAAGAGTAGCTGCTTTAAGAGTTCCAGGTGGAGCAGATTTATCTCGTTCAGAAATTGATGCTTATACTGAGTTTGTGAAAATTTATGGTGCTAAGGGTTTAGCTTATATTAAAATTAATGATAAGGCTCTTTTAAATGAAGAGGGGCTTCAAAGTCCTATCGTTAAAAATATTCATACCAAGGCATTAGAAGCAACTATTAAAAAAACTAAATCAGAAAATGGTGATTTGATTTTCTTTGGCGCAGATAAAGTAAAAATAGTAAATGAGGCTATGGGAGCTCTTAGAGTTAAAATTGGACATGAAAAAAAACATCTTAATGATATGGAATGGGCCCCATTATGGGTAGTTGATTTTCCAATGTTTGAATACGACGAAACTTTAAAAACTTGGAATGCGCTTCATCATCCATTTACTGCTCCAAAAGATGGGCATGAAGAATTTTTAGATTCTGATCCTGGCAAATGTTTATCAAGGGCATATGATATGGTCATAAATGGTTGGGAGATGGGTGGTGGATCTATTAGAATTAATAATTCTGATCTTCAATCTAAAGTATTTAAAGCTTTAGGCATATCAAAAGAAGAAGTGAAGGAGAAATTTGGTTTTTTACTTGATGCATTGCAGTATGGGGCGCCTCCTCATGGTGGAATAGCATTTGGATTCGATAGAATAGTAACTTTATTAGCAGGCTCCGACTCAATTCGAGATGTAATAGCCTTTCCTAAAACACAAAAAGCCCAATGTTTAATGACACAATCTCCAAATAAAGTTGATGAAAAGCAATTAAAAGAGTTGCATATTAAATTAAGGACTTCAAATACTCAGAAAAAAAATGATTAAAGGAATCAATCACTATAATCTTAGATCTGGAACTAAGATGATGGAAATTTTGAAAAACTTTTATATTGAAGTTGTTGGGCTTAAAGTTGGTGTTAGACCTCCTTTTGAGAGTAACGGATTTTGGCTTAATGCAGAGGGAAAAGATGTGTTACATTTAAGTGAAACAAAAAAAAATGATGAGAACCCTATTAATGTAAAAAACACTTTTGATCATATGGCTTTTACTGCAGAGAACAAAGATAAATATATAAAAATTCTTAAAGAAAGAGAGATAGAATTTTATTTACGTACAGTACCTGAAATAGGAACTGAACAGATCTTTTTTAAAGATCCAGCTGGAAATGGAATTGAATTAATTTTTTGTAAAACATAGTAAGGACATAGTATGTCTGAAAATCAAAAAGTAAAAATTTATATAGGATTCGATCAAAGAGAATCAGTTGCTTATCATGCTTTTGTTCAAAGCCTTATCGATCATGCCTCAATTACATTAGATATAACTCCTCTTGCAGTTAAAACTTTAAAAGGATATGAGGAAACACACGAAGATAAAAGTAATGATTTTGTTTATTCACGTTTTTTGACTCCATTTTTAAATGATTTTAAGGGGTGGGCTATTTTTGCTGATGGAGATATGATTTGTCAAACAGATATTAAAGAGTTACTTGACTTAAAAGATAGTTCAAAAGCTTTACAAGTAGTTAAACATAACTATAAAACTAAAGCACATCAGAAATATTTAGGAAATATTAATCAAGATTACCCCAGAAAAAATTGGTCTAGTGTTATTTTATGGAATTGTGCACATCCTAAACATAAAATTTTAACGCCAGATTTTATTGCTAATCAGACAGGAAAATATTTACATCGTTTTTCATGGCTTGAGGATGATGAGATTGGAGAATTGCCTAAAGAATGGAATTGGCTTGCAACTGAATACCCAAATAATGAACAAGCAAATATCATTCATTACACACTAGGAACCCCTTGTTTTAAAGATTATAGAGATTCAGAGATGGCAGATATTTGGCTAAAAAAACATAATCGATTAAATGATGGAATGGAGGAGTAAATTATGAAAAGTTATCGTAAAGAATTATGGTTCAATGCTCCAGATAGAATGCATTTTACTAATATAACTTCTGAAATTAAAACTTGTTTAGATGAAAGTAATGTTCAAGAAGGCTTTGTTTTAGTAAATGCAATGCATATCACAGCGAGTGTATTTATTAATGATGATGAATCTGGTTTGCATCATGACTATAAAAAATGGTTGGAACATTTAGCCCCACATGAGCCTGTTAGTGGTTATCGTCATAATGATACTGGTGAAGATAATGCTGATGCACATATGAAAAGACAAGTTATGGGAAGAGAAGTTGTGGTCGCTATAACTGATGGCCAGTTAGATTTTGGACCTTGGGAACAAATTTTTTACGGTGAGTTTGATGGTAGAAGAAAAAAAAGAGTTTTGGTAAAAATTATTGGCGACTAAATTCTAAAGATGACTGAAAATTCAAAAAAATCAAATGATGGTAATTTAGAAAAATTTAATAAAATCATTGCGACATTAAAAAACTCATTAAAAATAACTCCTAAGGATCATAATCTTTATATCAGCCTTGGCAATGAATATTTAAAATTAAAGAGATTTGAACTTGCATTTGAGAATTATCTTTCAGCATATAAATTAGATCCAAAAAATCCAGATATTTCAGTTTGTATAGGCGTTTTTCATAGAGAAGTTGGGAATTATAATGATGCAGCTTCCGCTTTATTGAATGCAATAAAATTAGATAAAAATTGTATAAAAGCATATGTAGATTTAAGCAATGTTTATTTTTATTTAGGACAGTATAAAGAAGGTTTGAAATATCTATATAAAGTAGATGGCGTTATTCAATTTGACGTTGATAATGGATTTTCTGTTCTTAAGGGGAGCATTTAGATGCAAAGAAATAAGGAAAAAATTGATTCTGGGCCAAGTTTTATAGGTAGTTGGAATTTAGAAAATCCTGCTTTATGTAGCGATATAATTAATTTTTTTGAAGAAAATAAAGATAAACAGGTTCAAGGGGAGAGTGCAACTGGACTTGATTTAGAAAGAAAGAATTCTATAGATATGCCTGTATACCCTGCAGAATTAACTTTACCTTCACATAAAATTTTTAATGATTATATGCAGCATCTTTATGAATGTTATATGGATTATGTCGAGCAATGGCCATTTCTTAAAACTAATTTTCCAAAATTAGATATTGGAGCGTTCAACCTTCAGAAGTATAATTCTGGCGGACATTTTGCCAAAGTGCATTCCGAAAGAGTCCATATAACTTCATTACATCGATTATTTGCATTTATGACATATTTAAATGATGATTTTAAAGGCGGCGAAACAAGTTTTGTTCATCATAATATAGATATTAAACCAGTAATGGGTAAAACTTTAATATGGCCTGGGGAGTGGACTCATGCCCATAAAGGAAATATCGTAGAATCAGGTATAAAATATATAGCTACTGGCTGGATACACTTACCTATATCATCTTAAGTTTAACTTTTTCAAGTTGTAAGCAATATAAGATGATCGTTTCTAATTCTTAAATTATCCTAGTCTATATTTGGATGATTTAACTGTTAAAATAATTATTTTAAAGTTCGGTAGGAATTGAGATTATGGCAGGACATTCAAAATGGGCAAATATTCAACATCGTAAGGGGCGACAGGATGCTAAGCGAGGGAAAATTTTTACAAAATTAGTTAAAGAAATTACAGTAGCTGCTCGATTAGCTGGTGGCGATATAAATTTTAACCCAAGACTAAGAACTGCAGTTGGTGCTGCAAAAGAAGAAAGTATGCCTGCAGAAAATATTACCAGAGCAATAAAAAGGGGCACTGGAGAACTAGAAGGTGTTGATTATGAAGAGATTCGTTATGAAGGTTATGGTATTAATGGGGCTGCAATCATTATTGATTGTTTAACTGATAATAAACAGCGTGCTGTAGCAGATGTTAGATTAGCTTTAAGTAAGAATGGTGGAAATTTAGGAACTGATGGCTGCGTTTCTTATTTATTTAAACATTGTGGGGTAATTTTTTTCTCTCCAATTATAAATACTGATGAATTAGCGGAGTTAGCGATTGATTTAGGTGCAGAAGATATTATAAATAATGATGATGATAGCGTTGAAATTATTACTTCTCCAAATGATTTTTTGAGCATTAAAGAAGGATTTGATAAAAAAGATTTTCAATATGAATTTGCTAAATTAACAATGAAGGCTGAGAATGAAATAGAATTTAAAGGTGCTGACGGAGAGAAGATGAGAAAAATTTTAGATTTCCTTGAAGATTTAGATGATGTTCAAGAAGTTTATACGAACGTTTTAATGGATATTGAGGAGTAAATATGGCAACAAGCCCTACACAAAGGACATTAAAAAGATTGAAAGATAGTGGAAATTATCCATTAGTTTCTATAGTAGAAAAGTGGAACCCTTTTGCTAAAATAAGGCAAGATTTATTTGGAATTATAGATTTGTTGGCAATAGATAATAAGGGTAATACAGTAGGAATCCAAGTAACTAGCTACAGCAATATTAGTGCTAGAGTAAAAAAAATGGAAAGTAGTGATGCTATTAGTCATTTAAGGAATGCTAATTGGTTATTATCTGTAGAAGGTTGGCATAAAAAAAATAATAAATGGGTTAGTAGAATTGTTGATATAACTAAATGATGAATTATGAAAAGAGTAATATTTGAATGGGGCGTAAGAGTTTATTTTGAAGATACTGATAGTGGCGGCGTTGTTTATCATGCTAATTATTTAAAATTTATGGAGAGGGCTAGAACTGAATGGATAAGAAATTTTGGACTCAATCAAACAAAATTAAAACAAGAAGATAAGGTAATGTTTGTTGTTCGGAAGATTGATATTCAATATAAAATACCAGCAAGGTTTAATGATGAATTAATAGTACAAACTAATTGTATAAGGGCCACTAATTATTCGCTTATGTTAAAACAAAATATTTTAAGGGACAAAGAAATAATAACTGAAGGAAAAGTAGAAATTGTATGTATTAGTGCAGATTTTTTTAAGCCTGTTCGTATTCCAAAAATTGCTAAACAACTTATGGAGATATTATGATAGTAGGAAGTGATTTATCATTCTTTTCACTAATTTTGGGGGCTAGTTTACCTGTCCAAATTGTGATGTTGATTTTAATATTTGCTTCAGGCATGTCCTGGAAATATATTTATTTAAAAATAAAAGTATTAAAAATTACTGAAGAAAATACAAATGAATTTGAAAAATTTTTTTGGTCTGGAGGCGATTTAAGTAAGTTATATGAATCGCTAACTACAAGGCATGAAGATATGAATGGTTTAGCAACAATTTTTAAAGCTGGATATAAAGAATATATGAGTCAAAAAGACTCAAAATCTTTCGATAAGAAAAGTATAGAAAGTGTAAGAAGAGCAATGAGTGCAAGTTATAACAGAGAAGTAGATTCACTTGAGAGGCATTTACCATTTCTTGCATCTGTTGGTTCTGTTAGTCCTTATATAGGCTTATTTGGAACTGTATGGGGCATAATGAATGCATTTATCGGATTGTCAAATGTAGCACAGGCTACCTTAGCTCAAGTTGCCCCTGGTATAGCAGAAGCTTTAATTGCAACAGCTATTGGATTATTTGCCGCTATTCCTGCTGTTATTGCATACAATAGATTTGCTGCAAAGGTTGATCGATTATCTGTCAGATACGAAAGTTTTATGGAGGAATTCATAAATACAATAGATCGTAAGGGATAAATGATATGAACAAAAGACGACTAATGAATCAGATTAATGTTGTACCATATATTGATGTAATGTTAGTGTTGCTTGTGATTTTTATGGTTACTGCTCCTATGACTAATCCAGGAGTTGTAGATTTGCCAAGAGTTGGTCAATCTTTAAAACAACAGGTTACTCCAATAGTAATTTCAATAAAAAAAGATGCTTCAATTGAAATAAAAGGGAAAAAATATAAAAAAGATAATTTGTTAGCCTATATTAAAAAGTCTATTAATAAAAATCCAAATCAATCAGTAGTAATTGCAGCCGATAAAAAAGTTCGATATCAAGAAGTAATAAAGATGATGGATTTATTAAAACAGAATGAAATTAATAAGGTTGGCTTATTACTTAAACCAGAAAAGTAATTCATGAATACCCCTCAATTTAATTTTGATTTTATTCGTAATTCAAATATTTGGACAACTCTTGAAAATGATCATAATCTTCAAGCAAATTTATTTTCATTTTTAATTCATTTTTTATTATTTATTTTTATGATTTTTTCAATTCAATGGCAAACAAAAATTCTGAATTATGCTGAAGTAGAGCTTTGGGATGCAGTTCCAACACAAATAAAAAATAAACAAATAAAAAAAGAACCAAAAAAAATAAAAAAGATAAAAGCAGCCCCTCCCAAAATAACTAAAGAACAATTAAAGATAAATGAAGAGGCAGAAATTAAATTAAAGAAAAAAAAGGCTGCTGAAAAAAAAGCCTTAGCGAAAAAGAAAAAATTACAGGAGATAAAAAAACTCCAAGCAAAATTATTAAAACAAGAAGAGATAGAAAGGTTGCAAGATAAAGTTTTGGAACAAGAAAAATTGGATCAAATAAAAGATAAATTACTCGAACAAGAAAAAGTTGATAAATTACAAGATTCTATTAGAGATGAAGAATTAGTAAAAAAACCAAGATTAGCTATTGAGGCTGATAAAGAATTATTAGCAGGAATAAATTCAGGTGAATTGGATCGTTTTAAAGCTTTAATTCAGCAAAAAATTCAACAAAATGTTAATAATCAATTGTGTGGTCTCGATAGAGTTGAATTAGAATTTGAAATATCTTTGATGCCAACAGGTGATTTACTTGGAGAACCTAAAATGACACAATCGAGTAAAATTGCTAGTTGTGATGCGGCAGTTGAAAGAGCAATTCTTCAGTCCCAACCACTTCCAATTCCTAAAGATAATAAATTATTTAAACGTTTAAAAGATTTAAAATTAAAATTTCATCCAAACGGACATTATGATTTATAAATAAATTTTAAACCAACTAAATTAATTAAAGTGGTATCTTAGTAAAACTTTATAAGGATTTAAGAAATATGATTTTTCGAATTTATTTTCTTCTTTTTGGGATTTTATTATTAATCTCAACCCCAATTTATTCATTAGAAGTAATTGAAATTTTAGGAGGTAAGGCGAGCGAAATACCTATAGCTATTGTACCTTTCGAGGATTCAGTTGGTATAAGCGGACAAAAGGCACATCAAATTATTTCTAAGGATCTTGATCGAACAGGTTTATTTCGACCATTAAATACAAGAGGTATATCAAAGCCTCCTAGCAGTGATATTAATATAAATTATACAAAATGGTCTGCAATGGATGCGCAATTCATAGTTGTCGGTAAAGTGGAATCAGAAAATCGTAACAAAAGGAGTATAGAAATTACTTGGAGTTTAATAGATATTTTTAAAGAAAAAACAGTTGTTACTATGAAGTATATGGGAAAAAAGAAACAATATAGAGCTATCGCCCATAAAGTATCGGATTATGTTTATGAGCATCTAACTGGAAGTAAAGGTGTTTTTCATACTAAAATTGCATATGTTAAGAAAATAAATGACAAAAAATATAGCCTAAATATTTCAGATTTTGATGGATTTAATTCAAAAGCTATATTAAATACTACTCAACCAATTATTTCTCCTAGGTGGTCTCCAGATGGAAAAAAAATTGCTTATGTTTCATTTGAAAAAAAGAAACCTGTTATTTATGTGCAAAATTTAAAGACGGGTAAAAGAACTTTATTAGCAAATTTTAAGGGTAACAATAGCGCACCAGCTTGGTCACCGAACAGTAAAAAATTAGCTATAGTATTAACTTATAATAAAAACTCACAAATTTATATAATAAACTCAGACGGGAGCGGCATTAAACAATTAATGCGTTCTAATTCAATTAATACAGAGCCATCATGGGCACCTAATGGAGAAGATATTTATTTCTCTTCTAATCGCGGTGGGAGCCCACAGATTTATAAAATAAATATAACTAATGATGATATTACTAGAATAACTTTTGAGGGTAAGTATAATTTAAGTCCAAGCTTATCTTATGATGGAAAATTGTTACTTTTCCTTACGCAAGATCAGGGGAAATTCAAAGTAGCAATACAAAATTTGATATCTAATCAAGTTTTAAGGTTAACAAAAGGGCCGTCTGATGAATCACCCATATTTGCTCCAAATGGACATTTAGTATTATTTACGTATAAAGACTATGGTAAAACCACAAAAATTGGTACAGTATCAATTAATGGTTTAAAAAGAGTCCCAATAAAGGTAGGAAATGTCATTATTCAAGAGCCTACGTGGGGACCAGTAATTGATTAATTTTATAAGGAGAATCTAAATTGAAAGAATCATTATTATTACTATCTTTAGCAGGTTTATTTGTGGTTGGATGTAGTACTACACCTATGGATGCGCCAGGCGATCCTTCATCTAATTATTATGGACAAGACGATCCTTCTACAGATTCAGTAAGCTCAGAATCTTTAGGTTTAGATGAACTTAGAAGCAATGTATTGCTTACTCAACGAAGCGTATTCTTTGATTTTAATAAATACGATATTAAACCTGAATATTCAGATTTAATTGGCGCTCATGCTCAATATTTAAATGATCATTCAGCTGCAAGAATGATACTTAAAGGACATGCTGATTATAGAGGTTCACATGAATATAATTTAGCTTTAGGGCAAAAACGTTCAGTGGCTGTTAAAGAAGCTTTAAATTCTCTTGGTGTTAGCGATTCACAAATTGAAACTATTAGCTATGGTGAGGAGTATGCAAATCAAGAGTGTCAAGCTGAAGCATGCGGTCAGGATAGACGAGCTGATATTACATACGAAGTAGAATAGTATTTAATATATAGCGGGATTTATGAAAAAATATTTATTGGTAGGCCTTGTATTGTTTTCGAATTATGCTTTTGCATTACTTGAAGATGAGGAAGCAAGAAAAAAGATTAATGAAATGCAAGGCCAGCTAAATAATATTGAAAAATCATTAGAATTCAAGATTAATCAAAAGTTTTCGATAAATTTATCTAAATATAATTCAAAGTTAAATGAATTACTTGATAGCGTGTCAAAGTTAATTGGTGATGTAGAAGTTTTACAACATGAGATTAAGAATTCAGAAGAGAGAAATAAAGTTCTTTATCAAGAATTGAATGACAGAATATCAAAACTTGAATCAGCAATTGAAGAAAAAATTCAGAAGATTCCTGAAGAGAGTTCTCCTGAGACCCAAGAGAAATTAGTTAATCCTAAAATTCAACCTGAGGTTGCACAAGCTAAAATTCAACCTGAGGTTGCACAAGCTAAAATTCAACCTGAGGTTGCACAGGAATCTGAAACATCAAATATAGCAAATATAGAAAATAGTGATGTACCGCCTTTAGTAGATGAAAATATCGAGCTTGATGAATATGCGGAAGCAGATTCATTAATTAGAGCAACAAAATATAAAGAAGCTTTTAAAGCTTTTGATAAATTTATTACAGCTTATCCAAATTCTAATTTAATAGCGGATGCAAAATATAAATTAGGTTATTCACAGTTTGCGTTAAAAAATTATAAGGCAGCAATTAAAACATATTCTAAGATAATTAAAATGTATCCTAATAGCACAATGATACCTGATACTATTTATGGTATTGCGAATTGTGAAATTCAACTTACTAGAATTACAAAAGCTAAAAAAACCTTAAGAAATTTAATAAAGAATTACCCACAATCTGAAATTATTGAAAAAGCTAAAAGAAGACTTAAGGCCCTAGAATCTATTAAACTTTAATATCTATTATTAAAACGAGTCTCAATTGAAGCAATTAA
>ERZ1046876.870-NODE-870-length-21330-cov-11.639859_pt1 | contig 21330 bp, 19 predicted proteins | sample MGYA00383094_ERZ1046876 | MGnify/ENA primary metagenome ERZ1046876 (study PRJEB29581, sample SAMEA5548364) | metagenome | biome: marine; feature: coastal; material: water | depth 50 m | study: Short-term variability in the microbial, nano- and picoplankton...
ACCTTCCCACATTACAACCCAAACCCTGAGGCTATGGAAATGCTGCACGATATGTCAGCAGCGGTCACAGCATCGGGTGCTGACATGGCGCTTGGTTTTGACGGCGATGGCGATCGTTGCGGTGTTGTCGACGACGAAGGCGAGGAGATCTTTGCAGACAAGGTCGGCGTCATCATGGCCCGTGACCTCAGCAAGATATATCCCAATGCGAAGTTTGTGGCCGACGTTAAATCGACCGGTCTTTACGCCTCGGACCCTGAGTTGAAGCAGAACGGCGCTACGACTGACTACTGGAAAACCGGTCACAGCCATATGAAGCGTCGCGTCAAGGAAATCGATGCACTGGCAGGTTTTGAAAAATCGGGCCACTATTTCTTGGCCGAACCAATTGGCCGTGGATACGACTGCGGCATGCGAGTGGCGGTTGAAATCTGCAAGCTGATGGACCGCAATCCGGACAAATCAATGTCGGATCTGCGCAAGGCCTTGCCCATATCCTATTCCAGCCCAACGATGTCGCCCTATTGTTCGGATCTTGAGAAATACGATGTTCTGGATCGGATCGTCGCCAAGCTTGAAAAACTGGCCGAGGATGGCGGCACACTTGCTGGGCGCGCGATCTCTCAAATCGTCACCGTTAACGGCGCGCGGGTGATCTTGGACAATGGCGGATGGGGCCTCGTGCGGGCATCATCAAACACGCCGAACTTGGTTGTCGTCGTCGAAAGCCCAGAAAGCCACGATGAACTACGGGGCATATTCGCAGATCTCGATGCGATCATTCGCACCGAGCCATCTGTAGGCGATTACGACCAGACGCTTTAAGCGATCAGTCCACGACCTTTCAACAGGGCGTCTGCTTCGGGTAGGCGCCCTCTGAATTTTGTATAGAGGGTTTCGCCATCCTTAGATCCGCCAGCGGATAGGATGTTGCGTTCAAGGCTTTTTGCCAGATCAGGATCAAACGGATCGCCGATTTCGGTAAAGGCTTCAAATGCGTCGGCGTCCATCACCTCGGACCACATGTAGCTATAATAACCGCTTGCATACCCGTCGCCTGCGAACACATGCGCAAAATGCGGCGTTGCATGGCGCATGCCAATAGCGTGCGGCATCCCCATTTCTGCAAGAACCTCTGCTTGGCGTTCCATAGCATCGTCTGGGGCTTCGCCTTCGTGAAATGCCAAATCAACCATCGCAGACGCAACAAACTCAGCCGTTTGAAAACCGGTATCGAAATTCGCTGCGCCTAGGACTTTTTGCAACGTCTCACGCGGCATAGCCTCGCCCGTTTGGGCATGGGTTGCGTAGGTTGCAAGAACCTCGGGCACTTCTAGCCAATGCTCGTAAAGCTGGCTCGGCAACTCAACAAAGTCACGCGCTACATTGGTGCCCGCGATCGATCCATAGGTCACATTCGACAGCATCTGATGCAACGCATGACCGAATTCGTGGAACAACGTGCGCGCATCGTCATAGGACAACAAGGCCGGCTCACCCTCGGCGGGTTTGGCGAAATTGCAGACGTTGAACACGATGGGGGCTTGAACCTTTGGCCGCTTGGATTGCGTCCGTAGTGCACTGCACCAAGCACCCGACCGCTTTGAGGGGCGGGCAAAATAGTCTGCGATAAACACCGCCAGATGCTGACCGTCGCGGGTGACTTCCCACGCCTGACAATCCTCGTGGTAAAGCGGCAAATCCAGCTTTTTAAACCCAAGACCAAACAGCTTGGTTGAGCAGTCAAACGCGGCCTCGACCATCCGATCAAGTTGGAAATAGGGCTTTAAGGCAGCTTCGTCCAAATCATGCTCGGCTTGGCGACGCTTTTCTGCGTAGAAGTGCCAGTCCCAGCCTTCAAGTCGCCCATTCACACCGTCGGCATGCATCATTTCTTCAAGAATTGCGGCATCCGCGTTGGCACGTATCTTTGTCGGCTCCCACACGGTTTCCAGTAAATCCCGCACATTTTCGGCTGTCTTTGCCATCTCGGTTTCCAGCTTAAACGCAGCGAAATCCTTGTATCCGAGCAATTGCGCCCGTTCTTGGCGAAGCTTCAAAATCTCAGTCGCGATGTCTCGGTTATCGGTTTCGCCGCCATTTGCCCCACGCGCAGCCCATGCTTGATAAGCAACTTCGCGCAGATCACGGCGGGTGGAATATTGTAGGAATGGCACCACAAGCGAACGTGACAACGTCACGACAGGGCCATCTTTGCCCGCCGCCTGTCCTGCCGATGTTGCTGCACTAACCAGCCAAGCTGGCAACCCATCATGCATATCTTCCGGCAAATCCATCGACCAGTCGGCTTCGTCGTGTAGCATGTTTTGGGTGAAATCAGTTGATAACACGGCAAGTTGGCTTTTGATTTCAGCCATACGGTCAGCTTCTTGACCAGACAACCCAGCCCCTGCACGCACGAAACCACGGTGGGCTAGCATCAACACGCGGGATTGTTCGTCGCTCAAATCAAGCTCGTCGCGTGCATTCCAAAGAGTGACGATCCGAGCGAACAGGGACTTGTTGGCATATATCGCCGAACTGTGGGCAGACAGTTTGGGGGACCATTCTTTCTGCAATTCTTGGCGGGTTGGGTTCGTATCCGCCCCCATAAGATTAAACAAAACCGATAGCGCTTTATCCAAAGCCTCGCCCGTGCCTTCAAGGGCTTCGATTGTGTTTTCAAAACTCGGGGGTTCTGAATTGTCCGCAATGGCGTCAATTTCAATGATGTTTTCTGCCATCGCTATCTCAATTGCGGGCGAAAAATGTGCATCTTCAATCTGGTCATAGGGTGCCAGACCAAACGGCCCAGTCCATTCCTGCAAAAGCGGGTTTGTCATCAAATTTCCTCCGGTATTCGGGTCAAGCTAAGCGCTTCGAATCGCTTGGCAAACAGGGCAATCTTCGCGTTTGCGCAACGTAATCTTGCGCGTGTCAGCGTAGAGAGCATCGTAAAAAAACATCTCGCCTTTTAGGGGCTGTCCGGCGCCAGTAATCAATTTCATTGCCTCCTGTGCCATCATGGATCCGATGACCCCCGGTAAAGCAGCGGACACGCCAGCCTCGGCGCAGGATGGGGCAAGACCGGCCGCTGGCGCTTCAGGAAACACACACTGATAGCAGGGCGTGCCGTTGGCTGGGTCAAAAACGCTCAGCTGACCTTCCCACTGGGAAAGCGCGCCAGAGACCAAGGGTTTGCCCGCCTTGGCAGCTGCGGCGTTCGCCAAATAGCGGGTTTCGAAATTGTCCGTGCCATCAAGGATGACGTCATAGTCTGCGAACAGGTCCTCAGCATCAGTTTCAGTCAAACGGCGATGATAAGGACGCACCTCAACATGCGGGTTCTGCGCCTCAACAGCTTCCTTCGCCGAGAAAACCTTGGGCATTCCGATGCGCCCGTCTGTGTGGATCACTTGGCGTTGCAGGTTTGAGTTTTCAACAATGTCATCGTCGATAACGCCGATGGTACCGATCCCCATCGCCCCAAGATACGACAAAGCTGGCGCGCCGAGACCGCCTGCACCAATTACCAAAACATTCGCCTGTTTCAGTGCTTTCTGGCCAGGCCCTCCGATTTCGCGCAGCATGATGTGGCGGGCATAGCGATCAAGTTCGGAATTGGTGAATAAGGGTTTGTCCATCGGGGTGTCTTTGTCTGATTTGGCGTGGGCTGCGGATTTCAGCCGTTGAAGGATAGATAAATACCCTGCCCCACCAAGTGCAAGGCCCAGTGCAATAAGCCACTCTACAGCAGTGCCGCCAGTGACCACTAAAAGCGGATTGTCATTTGGCAACACGATGTGTGAAAGCGCGATCACAGCAAGCAATCCAACGATCAGGATAAATCGGCGCGTGCGGGAATAGCCCAACAAACGGCCCAACAGATAGATAGTCAAAATCAGTCCGAGTACGAAAATCATCAGCCTTGTCCGGTAGACCCAAAACCACCTTCGCCGCGCTTTGTATCACTGAGCGCTTCAACAAGCCCAAACTCGGCCTGTATGACTGGGGCAACAATCATCTGGGCGATCCGATCTCCATGCGAAATCACAAATGGCAGTTGTCCCGCGTTCATCAGGATGACGCCCAACGGCCCGCGGTAATCGCTATCGATTGTCCCGGGGGTGTTTGGAAGGGTAATCCCGTGCTTCAACGCCAAACCTGATCGCGGACGAATTTGGACTTCAAACCCCAAAGGGATTGCCATGCGCAATCCGGTTGGGATCAGTCGGCGCTCGCCAGGGTTAAGCGTGATCTCTTCCGGGGCGCCGAAATTGGCACGAATATCGGCACCTGCAGCACCTTGGGTTTCATACGTTGGAAGCCCAAGGCTATGATCCGCGCCATCATCCCAAACCAGTTCGATCCGCACCATTAGGTGGTCCCAGTCAAGGTTTGCGCGATCCGCGCTGCCAGCTTCTGCGCAGTCTCGGTCTTGGACATACGCGGCCATTCTTCGGCACTGTCCGCTGAGATTAGAGTCACGGCGTTCTCAGAGCCGCCCATGATCCCGGTTTCTGGAGACACATCGTTGGCCACGATCCAATCGCAGCCTTTGCGCTTTCGTTTTGCCGTGGCATTTTCCAAGACGTCATCCGTTTCTGCTGCAAACCCGACAACCAATTCAGGCCGTCCTTGCTTCATCTGCGAAACACTGGCCAGAATGTCTGAGTTCTCGGCAAATTCAAGCGTAGGAAGTTTGCCATTGTCCTTTTTGATTTTGCGACCTGATGCGCTGGCAACACGCCAATCGGCGACGGCGGCGGCGAATACGGCCGCGTCACACGGCAGCGCGTTTTGCACCGCATTCATCATCTCTGCGGCTGTTTGAACAGGAACGATGTTTGCACCGTCTGGTGTTGCTGCGTCCGCTGGTCCAGTCACAAAAGTGACATTTGCGCCGAGCGCGATCAAAGCATTTGCGATTGCGGTTCCTTGCGAGCCGGATGAACGGTTCGCGATATAGCGCACTGGATCAATCGGCTCGTGTGTCGGGCCGGAAGTTACAAGAACGTGTTTGCCCTTCAAGGGCCCGTCGCTGAGGTGAGTTGTGATGGCCTCGAGGATTTCGGACGGCTCCGCCAAGCGTCCTAGACCGAATTCTCCACAGGCCATATCGCCTTCGTTCGGTCCGACGACCGTCACTCCGTCCTCGCGCAGTGCCGCCAAATTTCGCTGCGTTGCTGGATGCTCCCACATGCGCACGTTCATTGCTGGCGCGATCAACACTGGCGTGTCTGTCGCTAACAACAGCGTCGACGCCAAGTCATCCGCGCGACCCTGTGCCAATTTCCCCATAAGATTTGCCGTTGCAGGGGCCACGACAACAAGATCCGCAACGCGCGATAGTTGGATGTGCCCCATCTCGGCTTCATCAGTCAGATCGAAAAGGTCAGTATAGACTTTTTCCCCAGCCAAGGCAGAAACCGATAAAGGTGTCACGAATTCCTGCGCCGCTTTGGTCAGAACCGGAGTCACGTCCGCACCCTGTTTCTTCAACAGGCGGATCAGTTCGAGACATTTATAAGCCGCAATGCCACCTGAGATGATCAGAAGAACGCGCTTTGATGACAACATGGTCATGCCTTTCAATTGCTTGCCCCATATCTATTTGGCGAAAGCCTTAAACTCAATGCCTGCGGTGATTAACCATTCCGAAACCGCGTTAGGGTTATCTGATTTGGCAGGAGGGCTTCGGGATGGTGACACGGTCCTACACGGTTGCGTTCGAAGGGATTGAGGCCCGATTGGTCGAAGTCCAGTGCGCTGTCACGCCCGGCCTTCCGGCATTCTCGATCGTCGGATTGCCTGACAAAGCGGTAAGTGAGGCCAAGGACAGGGTGCGGTCTTCGCTGTCTGCTATGTGCATCGCGTTGCCGTCAAAACGGATCACCATCAATCTTTCGCCTGCCGATATGCCCAAAGAGGGCAGCCATTTCGACTTGCCAATTGCCATCGCATTGTTGGCGGCAATTGACATCATTCCCCGCGAAACCGCCGAAAGATGCGTTGCTTTGGGTGAGTTATCGCTTGATGGCAATCTGATTGGCGTTCTCGGGGCGTTACCGGCAGCCTTGGCAGCGTCCGAGGATGAAAGGTTTCTGCTTTGCCCGTCAACTTCCGCTGCCGAGGCTGCGTGGGTTGGGGCGACTCAGGTCATCGGGGCGACCACTCTTCAGGCTGCTATCCAACATTTTACAGGGGCAACCCCCATTCAACCTGCAGAACCGGGTGAAGTTTCAACTGATCGCGGTGGTCTCGATTTTAAAGACGTAAAGGGGCAAGAGCGCGCAAAAAGGGCTATGGAAATCGCGGCGGCTGGGCGGCACCATTTGCTGCTATCCGGACCTCCCGGATCGGGGAAATCCATGCTGGCGGCACGTCTAGCCGGCATCATGCCCGACTTGTCGCCGACCGAAGCGTTGGAAACTTCGATGATCCACTCGCTTGCCGGACTATTGGACGAAGGCGGCATTTCCCGCGCACGCCCATTTCGAGAGCCGCACCACACGGCCTCAATGGCAGCGATTATCGGTGGGGGACGCGGTGCGAAACCGGGTGAGGTCAGCCTTGCCCATAATGGTGTGCTTTTTCTCGACGAGTTTCCAGAATTCGCGCGCAATACACTGGAAACCCTGCGCCAGCCTATCGAAACAGGGTCGGTCGTAGTCGCGCGTGCCAATGCACACGTGCGTTACCCTTGCCGTTTCATGCTGATCGCAGCCGCCAATCCGTGCAAATGCGGCCACCTCACCGACCCTGAACAAGCTTGCTCTCGGGCGCCTGTCTGCGGTGAAGATTACATGGGCCGCATATCGGGGCCTTTGCTGGATCGGTTCGACCTGCGGATCGAGGTGCCCCCTGTGGCATTCACGGATCTAGACATTCCCTGCGATGGAAAAAGCTCATCCGAGATCCGCAAAAGCGTATGCCAAGCGCGGGATATTCAGGCGCATAGGTTCCGCAAAACGCCCGAGGCACGATCAAATGCGGATGCCCAGGGGGCATTGCTTGAGGAAATCTCGGTCCTTGATACCCAAAGCCGCGAATTACTGATCGGGGTTGCTGAGCGCTTTAAGCTTTCCGCGCGTGGATATCATCGTGTTCTGCGCGTTGCGCGCACCATCGCTGATCTTGAAGAGGCAGACACCATCCAAAGGCACCATATTGGCGAAGCCGTCAGCTTCCGTCTTCTATCTACCAGAGAATTCGCCTGACGTTCAGCCCGTTTTAGCTTCGATCGCTTCCCAGATTTTCTCGGCGACATTTGTGCCATCAAACCGCTCAAGCTCTTGAATGCCTGTGGGTGAGGTCACGTTGATCTCGGTCAGATAATCGCCAATCACGTCAATCCCGACAAATATCTGGCCTTTTTCTTTCAGCAACGGTCCGATGGCCGCGCAAATTTCAAGATCTCGGTCACTAAGGCCAATCTTCTCGGGCCGTCCGCCAACATGCATATTCGAACGGGTTTCCCCCGCAGCAGGAACACGATTGATCGCGCCAACGGGCACTCCGTCGATTAGGATCACGCGTTTGTCGCCATTGGACACATCCGGCAAAAACTTCTGCACAATAAGAGGTTCGCGGGAAAATCCGGTGAACAACTCATGCAGAGACGTCAAATTGCGGTCGTTTTCATCCAAGCGAAACACGCCTGCGCCGCCATTGCCGTAGAGGGGCTTTAGGATGATGTCTTTGTGCTTTGCCTTAAAGGCTTTGATCGTTTCGATATCGCGCGCGATCGTTGTCGGGGGCGTTAGATCTTGAAAATCTAGCACCAACAGTTTCTCGGGGTAGTTTCGAACCCAAAACGGATCATTCACGACCAGAGTTTCCCCCGCCAACTTGTCGAGAAGATGCGTGCTGGTGATGTAACCCATGTCAAAAGGCGGGTCCTGACGCAGCCAGACGACATCCCAATCTGCTAGATCAATCGTTTCTTCGTCGCCCAAGATCACATGATTTCCAACTTCGCGGCGCAAGGTCATCTTGTGGCCACGCGCTGTCACATGCCCTTCGTCAAACGCCAGCTTGTCGGGGCTATAGTAAAACAATTCGTGTCCGCGTAGCTGCGCTTCGAGCGCAATTCGAAAGCTGCTATCGGCGTTGATATCAACGTCGGTGATCGGGTCCATTTGGAATGCAACTTTCAACGCCATCGTTATCTCCTACGAAATGGGTGCAAGATACATGGCGCAAGGATCGATCAAGGGCAATGGGTGCTAGTCGTGCCCGATGGCATTTTCCAAAATTTTAAGGCTGCCGTATTGATCAACCAAAGCGACATCAAAACGCGATTCCGTCAGCTGGCCCATAGGCAGTCTGGTAAGATACTCGGCAGCGGTCGTCATGATGCGCAATTGTTGGGTGGATGAAATGCGCGTCGCAGCGCGTTCATGGGTTTTGCTTTTCTTCACTTCAACGAACACCACAACCGATCCATCACCAACGATTAGGTCAATCTCACCCCGTTTGCCGCGAAATCGCTGACAATGGGTCTTGTAACCGTTGGTGCTATAATACCGTTCGACAATGTCTTCTGCTGCGATACCGGCCAGATAAGAAGTTCGACCAACGGTCTGTCGGTTCAGATCGGGAATTGGGCTATCCTTTGCGTTCTCTATCCAACGCTAGGGCCAATTGATAAATTTTTCGTTTCGGCTGTCCGCTTGCTTTGGAGACTACATCGCTGGCATCGCGAACCGACATCGACTCTAACGCCTTGCGCAACTCTGCTTCGGTGTCGAATTCCTCGTTTGCGCCCTCGGCTCGACGAGTGATTAGCACTACGATCTCGCCCTTCACTGATCGCTCCGCAAACTCCATGGCGAGCGAACCAAGGGTTCCGTTTACGCATTCCTCAAACTTCTTGGTCAATTCTCGACAAACGGCAGCTTCCCGTGCTTCGCCAAGAATTTCGGCGGCATCTTGCAGCATCGCCGCCACGCGTTTGGGAGATTCGTAAAATACCAAGGTTGCAGGGATATCACCCAACTCAGCCATTGCATTCCGACGGGCGTTCTTTGCGTTCGGCAAGAAACCTGCAAACATAAACCGGTCCGTCGGCAAGCCCGCAATCGTCATGGCGTCGATAACCGCCGACGGGCCCGGCGCTGCCGTCACCAAGACACCCTCTTGCCGCGCGAATTTGCCTAGATCGTAGCCTGGATCCGCAATTAGGGGCGTCCCAGCTTCCGACGCATAGGCCACAGATTTGCCCTCGGCCAGATAAGCCATCAAGCGCGGGCGCACTTTGTCCCCATTGTGATCATGATAGGCAATCACGGGTCGAGTACCCAATGGCACGCCATGGATTTCAAGCAACCGTTTCATGCTTCGGGTGTCTTCAGCGGCGATCACATCGGCCGAGGCCAGAATGTCCAAAGCCCGCAAAGTGATGTCACGGGCTGTTCCAATTGGGGTGGCCACAAAATAAAGACCCGCTGCTAAGGGTTTAACTTCATGATTCACCACTGGACCCGCCTTTCCGCATCGTTATTATCGCCTCGTAAATCCAAATGCCTGTCGCACCCATTTTTCCAAGGGAAGAGTTTGTCTATGTTTGCCCGTTTCCAGTCCGCCCGCAAGTTGATTGCACCCCTTGCCTTGCTAGGCGCAGGCTTGGTCCTGTCCGCGTGCGAAGACACCGTATCGGATGGTCCGTCGATAGACACAAGGGCACCGATCCCAGTAGCGATGCTTTTGCCAAAGGGGTCGGCAGATCCAAATGACGCGCTTTTGTCTGAGAGCCTTGAAAACGCAGCCCGTTTGGCGATTGCCGATCTGCAGGGTGTCGCGGTCGATTTGCGTATTTATGACACCGCAGCAAATGCTGATCTTGCTGCTCAGCAAGCGCAATTGGCCGTCGATAGCGGCGCGAAAATCATTCTTGGTCCGCTTTATTCTGCGTCAGCAATCGCTGCTGGTGCGGCTGTTGCAGATGAAGGCGTGAACGTGCTGTCATTCTCAAACAATACCACCATTGCGGGCGGTAACGTCTTTGTCCTTGGGCATACGTTTGACAACACGGCCGGGCGCTTGGCGCGCTATGCCGCGCGTCAGGGAAAAAGCCAGATCACTGTAATGCACGCCACAAACGAAGCTGGCACCATTGCGGGTCGTGCCGTTGCGCGCGCGTCGCTTGAGGCTGGGACCTTTTTGGTTTCCGAAGTGGCATATCCTCTAACCCAAGAAGGCGTCATCGAAGCAGTTCCGCAAGTGCGCGATGCGATTGAAGAAACCAGCGCAGATGTTATCTTTCTGACTTCGAACACTGCGGGGGCCCTTCCTTTCCTAAGCGCATTGCTGCCGGAAGCTGGCGTAGATCCAGAAACCGTTCAGTACATCGGCCTGACTCGCTGGGACATTCCTGCCCAAACGCTTGAGTTGCCCGGTGTTCAAGGTGGCTGGTTCGCGCTGCCTGATCCAGATCGCACCGCCGCCTTCCAGCTTCGCTACGAAGTTGCCTATGGCACGCAACCGCATCGCTTTGGTAGCCTTGCCTACGACGGCATCGCGGCGATTGGGGCGCTTGTCGCTTCGCAGGGGCGGGACGCCCTGACCATCGCGGCATTGACGCAGGGCCAAGGGTTTGAGGGCGTCGACGGTGTCTTTAGATTAAACCGCGACGGCACAATAGAACGCGGTCTCGCGGTCGCGCAGGTTATCGACGAGCACGTTGTGGTTATCGACCCTGCCCCGCATATCTTTAGCGTGGCGGGGCTTGAGTAATATTGGCAAACGCACGTCCTCATGCTGCGCCGGTAAGCGACAACCTAATTTGTGCGCATGACGGGATTTTTGACGAATCTGCAATCAGTGAGAGCATTCGTGTTGAGATAGAGGACAACGACCTTCGCGGCGTAAAACTTCGCAAGGCCGTTTCCGGAATACTGCTTGAAGCGCACAAGAGCGGCCATAAGGCCATTCAGCGAGGGTTTGAAGATAACCCGTTTGCATCCCGTCGAACGGTCCGAAGTTTTGCATGGCTAACGGATTGTATTGTTCGCACAGTGTTTGATGTTGCGAGCACACATCTGCACCCCAACCCAAATCCGACCGAGGGCGAGCGTATTTCGCTTTTGGCTGTTGGCGGCTACGGACGCGGCGAAATGGCACCGCAATCTGACGTCGATCTGTTGTTTTTAACGCCTTACAAAATCACCCCTTGGGCTGAAAGCCTGATCGAAGACATGCTCTACATGCTTTGGGATCTTCGCCTGAAAGTTGGGCATGCCAGCCGGACAGTGAAGGATTGTCTACGCCTTGGGGCCGAGGATTTCACTATCCGCACCGCACTGCTTGAACAGCGGTTTATCGTTGGTGACAAAAAACTGGCCACTGAACTTAGTGATCGATTGTGGAGCGACCTGTTTCACGGTTCAGAAAGTGAATTCATCGAAGCCAAACTTGATGAGCGCGACATTCGTCACAAAAAGCAGGGCGGCCAGCGCTACATGGTCGAACCGAATGTCAAAGAGGGCAAGGGCGGTCTGCGCGATCTTCATGCCATGTTTTGGATCGCGAAATACGTCTATCGCGTACGCAATACAGACGATTTGCAAGATACCAAGGTATTTTTGCCAGACGAATTCGATACTTTCACTCAGGCGGAACGCTTTTTGTGGGCGGTTCGTTGTCACCTTCATTTTCTGACCAATCGTGGCACAGATGTCCTGTCTTTTGACATGCAGGTCGAGGTCGCCAGCCGCATGGGTTACACGGACCGCGCCGGACGCCGTGCGGTTGAGCATTTCATGCAAGAGTTTTTTCGCCACGCAACAGCCGTTGGAGATTTGACGCGGATATTCCTAACCAAGCTGGAAGCTACTCAGCAAAAGAAAGAACCCCTTATCGTTGGGTTTTTTCGCAAACGGCGGAAAATCAAACAGGGCTACGAGGTCGTTCACAACAGATTAGCCATTGCAGACAACGCCGTTTTTCTATCCGACAAACTGAACCTTCTTAGGTTGTTCGAAGAAGGCTTGCGTACTGGGTTGCTAATTCATCCAGATGCCATGCGACTTGTGACGGCAAACTTGCATCTGATCGACGACGCAATGCGCGCTGACAAGGAAGCAACGCACATTTTCCTCGATTTGCTTTTGAAACACGGCAACCCCGAACGGGCGCTCCGCCGCATGAATGAGCTTAACGTGCTCTCGGCGTTTATTCCCGAATTCGAACCGATCGTCGCGATGATGCAGTTTAACATGTATCACAGCTACACCGTGGACGAGCACACGATCCAAGTGATTAAAAACCTCGCCGATATTGAGCGTGGGGATCGCACGGATGACTTGCCGCTTTCGACGGAAATCATCGAAAAGAAAGAGCTGAACCGCAAAGTTCTCTACGTCGCGATGCTATTGCACGACATCGGCAAAGGTCGCGATATTGATCATTCCATTCTGGGGGCACAGATTGCACGCTCCGTTGCACCTCGGCTTGGATTGTCCAAGGCGGAAACTGAAACAGTTGAATGGCTGGTTCGGTACCATCTTGTAATGTCGGACATGGCGCAAAAACGCGATATCGCAGACCCTCGAACGGTACGTGATTTCGCGAAAGTCGTGAAAACGGTCCAGCGCCTTGATCTACTGACTGTCCTTACCGTATGCGATATTCGCGGTGTAGGTCCTGACACTTGGAACAATTGGAAGGCCGTGCTGCTCCGTGCATTGTACGGTCAAACCCGCACTGCACTTGAAGACGGCATGGAGGCGCTCAATCGCGAGCAAAGAGGTGCCGATGCCAAGAAAAAACTGCGGGATGCGTTGCCCTTGTGGACTGGCAAGGACCTCAAAAAAGAAACCGCGCGTCATTACCCGCCCTATTGGCAGGGTCTGCACGTCACGGCGCACGCTGTATTTGCCGAACTCCTAAAAGGCATCGGTGACGACGAAGTGCGCATCGATCTGCATCCTGATGACGACCGCGACGCCACACGCGCGTGCTTTGCGATGGCAGACCATCCCGGCATCTTCAGCCGCATGTGTGGGGCGTTATCTCTTGTGGGTGCCAACGTTGTGGACGCACGGACTTTCACGTCAAAAGACGGATACGCAACAGCTGCATTCTGGGTACAGGACGCCGAGGGCTCACCGTTCGAAAAGGCCAAGCTCGGTCGCTTAACCAAGATGATCCACCGAACCCTAAAGGGCGAAGTCGTGACATCAGAGGCCCTGAACAGCCGTTCCAAAATCAAGAAACGAGAGCGTGCATTCAAGGTTCCGACGACGATCACCTTCGATAATGACGGGTCGGAAATCTACACCATCATCGAAGTCGACACACGCGACCGCTTTGGCCTATTGCATGACCTCACCCGCACACTGGCAAATTCTAACGTCTATATCGCCAGCGCGGTGATCGCGACATATGGCGAACAGGTCGTCGACAGTTTCTACGTCAAAGACATGTTTGGCCTGAAGTTCCGAACCGAAAGCAAACAACGTGCACTTGAGAAAAAGCTACGCGAAGCGATCTCAAAAGGTGCTGAAAGGGCAGTGGCATGAAGTCGGTGCGTCTCGCTAGAAATGCTATGACCGTCGGGTTCTGGACTTTGATGAGCCGCATTTTGGGTTTTGCGCGTGAAATTCTGATCCTCGGCTTGATCGGACCAGGCCCACTGCTTGATGCATTCGTAGCCGCGTTTCGTCTGCCCAATATGTTCCGCCGGTTTTTTGCAGAAGGCGCGTTTAACGCCGCCTTTGTTCCGATGTTCTCAAAACGGGTCGAGGCGGATGACAATCCCGATGGGTTTGGTTCAGACGCGCTAAATGGGTTGGCATTTGTGGTGCTGATCCTAATCGCAATCGCAATGATCTTCATGCCTGTGTTCGTTTGGGCGACAGCCTCTGGATACAGCGGAGACGAGAGGTTTGATCTGACCGTAGGTTTTGGCCGGATCGTGTTTCCATACATTCTATTCATGTCCTTGGCTGCCTTGTTCTCAGGTGTTTTAAACGCAAAAGGCCACTTCACTGCAGCGGCTGCCGCACCGGTTCTGTTGAACATTTTCACGGTCGGATCAATGACGGTCGCCTATTTCATTGGTGGGTCTATTGTTCATTGGCTGATATGGACAGTCCCTGTCGCGGGCATCGCGCAGTTGGCCCTAGTGTGGGTGGCGGCTGTGAAGTCAGGCGTGAACCTAAAACCCGGCAGACCACGCTGGACACCCCAAATGAAGCATTTGGTTAAAGTCGCAGTCCCCGCAGCGCTTGCCAGCGGAGTCATGCAGATTAACCTATTGGTGGGCCAACAGGCAGCGTCGCAGTTCGACAACGCAGTCGGCTGGTTGTTCGCTGCAGATCGCCTTTATCAATTACCTTTGGGCGTCGTTGGTATCGCGATCGGAATCGTATTGCTTCCAGATCTATCGCGACGCTTGAAATCCGATGACAAGGACGGCGCAAAACATGCGCTTTCCCGCGCTGGTGAAATGGCACTGGCGTTAACGATCCCGTCGGCTGTGGCTATGGTTGTTATTCCATTTCCGCTGGTGTCCGTGCTCTATGAACGGGGAGCAACGACTTCGGCAGACTCAATCGCAATGGCGCAAGCGGTCGCGATCTATGCAATCGGCCTGCCAGCCTTTGTCCTGCAGAAAATCCTGCAACCGCTTTATTTTTCACGCGAAGACACAAAAAGCCCATTCCGCTATGCGGTTTGGTCGATGGTTGTGAACGCTGTTATTGCTGTTGGCGGCATCCCGTTTTTCGGCTGGCTCGCCCCTGCTATCGCCACCAGCTTTGCTGGTTGGGTCATGGTTTTGCAGTTGGCCTACGGACGCAAATCGATGGGTGACGAGGCCCGCTTTGACCCGCGCTTTGTTGCACGTTTGGTGCGTATCACAGCTGCTGCCGTTGTTATGGGGGCGTGCCTTTTGGGCGCGTCGATGCTGCTGGCGGACATGCTTAGGACGGATACCATCCGGTATTTGGCTTTGGTTCTGTTGCTGCTTGTCGCCGCCGTATCCTATTTCGGCGCCGGAACAATTTTCGGTGCTTTTACCAAGTCAGAGCTGAGATCCACGTTCGAGCGTGGCTAACCCTAATCGTGCCGCATCATTTGGCGCAGTCGTGCCCACCCACCAGGGCTAACAAGAAATGACAGCAAAAATCCTGTAGCAAATCCGCCAACGTCCGCGACCCAATCAGGCTGAGAGCCAAACAATGCGCCGAACAAAAGCTGAATGCCCATCAACGCACCAATAAGTGAGAACGCCCGAACTTGGCTTTCGCCCATTTGCCCCAAACGCAACCACATCAAATAAGTGAACGCACCGATTAAACCGTAAACATGTGGGAAGCCGCCAACCAACGGCAGGCTATCGTTTAGAAGCAGCCAATAGACAACCGCTCCGCCAACGCCTGAGCCGATGAACACGATCAGTGTTGCAACACCGCCAAAGGATTCACCGACAGACTTGCCCAGCGCGAGAAGGAACACACAGACAAAAATCGCCTGTGGGAATGAGAAATGAATAAACCCGTATGTGAAAAAGCGGATCAAATGCTCGGGCGGGTAAGAGTTGTTGCGTACCATCCAATCGGCAATCTCGCCGCTGAATGCGTATTTTTGAACCGCTGAGATACGCCAAGCGGCGCCATCGGCACCACCGACAACACCCTGTGAGGCAAGCCACATGACGATTTCTATGCCAGCGACAAGCACAAACAGTGCAACGACTACAGGCGGCAACGGGTTGACCGGCGAGGAATTTTCAGGACTGCTCATTTTCATGCCTTTGCTTGACGGGGCTTTGCCCCATGGGTAATCGACCCCTGTCCATAAATCCAGACGGAGTATTAAAAATGACGGATGCGGTCCAAACGCCATCCTCGGCCGAGAAGTTCACCAAGCGTGTGTTCTCGGGCATCAAGCCTTCGGGCGGTCTGACACTCGGCAATTATCTCGGGGCGATTAAACGCTTCGTAGACATGCAATCGCCAGAGTTCGAAACTGTTTACTGCGTTGTGGATTTGCACGCGATCACCGTCTGGCAAGACCCGGCTGAGCTAAAAACAGCAACACGCGAAGTTGCCGCGGGTTATCTGGCGTCAGGAATTGATCCGACCAAGTCGATCCTGTTCAACCAATCACAGGTCAGCCAACACGCTGAGCTTGGCTGGATTTTTAACTGCGTGACCCGCGTCGGCTGGATGAATCGCATGACCCAGTTCAAAGACAAAGCTGGTGCGAACTCTGAAAACGTCTCGCTTGGTCTTTACGCTTACCCGTCCTTGATGGCTGCAGACATTCTGCTCTACCACGCCACCCACGTTCCTGTGGGCGACGACCAAAAGCAGCATGTTGAGCTAACCCGCGATATCGCTTCAAAGTTCAATCACGACTTCAAGACTGATTTCTTCCCGCTATGCGAACCCGTAATCGAGGGCCCAGCCATGCGGATCATGAACTTGCGTGACGGCACCAAGAAAATGTCGAAGTCGGGCGAAAGCGATATGGAACGCATCAACATGACCGATGATGCAGACAAAATCGCAAAGAAGTTCAAGAAAGCAAAAACGGACCCAGAGGCGCTGCCAGACACCCTCGAAGGCTTGAAGGGTCGACCTGAGGCAAGAAACCTCGTCGATATATACGCAGCCCTTTCTGACCGGACATCCGAAGCCGTCATCACAGAGTACGCAGGTGCCGGTTGGGGAAGATTCAAGCCAGCACTTGCAGATTTGGCAGTCGACAAGCTTGCGCCTATTTCAACGGAAATGTCGCGTTACATGGATGACCCAGCCGAGATTGATCGCATTCTGGCAGATGGTGCTGCACGAGCCCGCGCTATCGCTGCGCCTATCTTGGATAAAACCTATGAGATCGTTGGCCTTTTGAAATAATTGGCCCCCAACCCTAAGTACATAACGACGCCGGATATCTCCGCGTCGTTTTTCATGGATTTGCCCACTGGACGGGTTCGTCCGTAAATTCTACCGTTGCCCTAAGGGGAAATCGCATGGCTGTTGGCAGGAATATACGCACTTTCTATAATGGTACATGGTACGACGAAGATCTGCCAATCATGAAAGCCGCCGATCATGGTTCGTGGCTTGGCACCACCGTGTTTGACGGCGCCCGTTACTTTGAAGGTATATCTCCAGACCTTGACGCACATTGTGCTCGGGTGAACCGCTCGGCTGAGGCATTGATGATCCAACCTACGGTCTCAACAGCTGTTATGGTTGAAACTGTGAGGGAAGGACTAAAGACGTTCTCTAAAGACAGCGCGGTTTACATTCGGCCGATGTATTGGGGCATTCATGGCGACAAAACGGCCATCGTTCCCTCTCAAGATGAAACTGGTTTTGCGATCTGCCTCGAGGAAATCCCGATGGCCCTGCCGCAGGCGACAACTTCGCTGACGCAAACTAGATTTCGCCGACCGATATTGGAAAGCGCGGTTGTGAATGCGAAAGCAGGATGTCTCTACCCAAACAATGCGCGCATGTTGGTTGAAGCAAACTCAAAAGGTTTCGCAAATGCCTTGGTTGCGGATGCAATGGGAAATGTTGCCGAAACCGCGACGGCAAATGTCTTTATGGTCAAAGACGGTGAAATTTTCACGCCCGTTCCCAATGGCACATTCCTTGCGGGCATAACCCGTGCACGACACATTGCAAATATGCGCGCCGACGGAATGAAAGTTCACGAAATGGTTCTGACATTCGACGATTTTCACGACGCGGATGAGGTATTTTTGTCGGGCAATATGGCCAAAGTCTCGCCGGTCACCACATTTGACGATACGTCTTTTCAATTTGGACCAATCACGCGGCGCATAAGAGAGATGTATTGGGACTGGGCCCATTCTTCTGGATAATACAGCAAGGTATTCCTGTTGCGCCTGTTCTTTCATTACGCCATGATCCCGCCGAATTAGGAGTTTCAATTATGCGCAAGTTTCTCGTCGTACTTGACGACAGCCAAGAATGTCTCAACGCAATGCGCTTTGCCGCGATGCGCGCCGCGCACACTCAGGGTGGTGTTGAAATCCTTTCCGTCATTCCGCCGGATGAATTCAATCACTGGATTGGCGTCGGCAATGTAATGAAAGAAGAAGCCCGTGAGCGGATTGTGGCGCATTTCGAAGTCTTTGCGAAATGGATGCGCGATAAGATGAATATCGACCCAGAATTGGTTATCCGCGAAGGTGAAGCTGTGAACGAAATCTTGGCGCAAGTGCGCGAAGACTCTGAAGTTGGCGTTCTTGTGCTGGGCGCGGGCACTGGAAAGGGTGGCCCTGGGCCTCTTGTCAATCAAATGACCCGCAACGCCGGCACGCTTCCCATTCCAATCACGATCGTTCCTGGCGATCTGACCAAAGAGCAACTTCAAGCCATCACTTGATGATTTTCTGGCATGGTCTGGGTTGCGCAATCCGCTTGAGAAACTCAGGCAGAGCACGGTAGCTCTGGAATCCAGATTAGAATTGTTCTAAACTTGACTTGCTCCACCACCGTCCGCATATGACAATGGACGAAACGAGGTCTGATATGTTCATTCAAACAGAATCCACGCCGAACCCGGCGACACTAAAATTCCTCCCTGGCCAGACGGTTCTTGAAATCGGCACGGCTGATTTTCCTTCCGCAGACGGCGCTGAGGCCTCACCTTTGGCTTCGCGCATATTTGCCGTGTCTGGCGCAACCGGCGTCTTTTTCGGGCAGGATTTCGTGACGGTCACCAAGGCCGACGACGTAGAGTGGGACCACATCAAACCCGCTATCCTCGGCGCGATTATGGAGCACTTCCAGTCTGGTCAACCCGTCATGGCAGGCGAAGGTGGCGGGGCATCTGGTCACGCAGAGCACACTGGTGAAGACGGCGAAATCGTTGGCCAAATCAAAGAACTTTTGGACACGCGCGTCCGACCTGCCGTTGCACAAGACGGCGGAGACATAACATTCCACGGCTTTGATCGCGGTATCGTTTATCTCCACATGCAAGGCGCATGCGCCGGTTGCCCTTCATCTACTCTGACGTTGAAAATGGGCATCGAAAATCTTCTACGCCACTATATCCCCGAGGTTACCGAGGTGCGTCCGGTTGCCGTCTAACGACCTGACACTGGCTTTTGATACATCGGCGGCGCACTGCGCCGCCGCATTGCTTTCTGGCGGGCATGTAATCGCATCACGGGTCGATGAAATGGCACGTGGTCAGGCTGAGCATCTGTTCGTTCTGCTGGAAAACATCCTCTCTGATGCTGGCAAAGACTGGAGTGATCTCACGCGTATCGGTGTTGGCGTCGGTCCGGGAAACTTTACCGGCATTCGCATCTCGGTCGCGTCGGCGCGCGGACTTGCCTTGTCTCTTGGCATCCCTGCAATTGGAATTTCATCACTTGAGGTTCAATTCGGGGGCTCCCCTATCCTTGCCTCAGTTCCTGCGCCGCGGGATCAAAGCTACATTCAAGAATTTGGTGCTAAAGTTGGCAATCCACGGCTTGTTTCAAATGGTGAAGCCCAAACGCTGGCCAATAATTCATCCCTGCCTCTCAGCGAGGCGTTGCTGGCAGACGACCTCGTCCGTCAAATTGCGAGAATGGCCGCCGTCTCGACATCAACACTTCCGCCCGCCCCTCTCTATATCCGAGCAGCCGATGCAGCCCCACCACGGGACCCTGCACCAACGATCCTTCCATGACACCAGAGCGCATGGCAGCGATCCATAAAGCAGCGTTCACCAGTCAGCGCCCATGGACAGAACGAGAATTCGCTGACCTGCTGAATTCTTCGAATAATTTCAGCGTAGAAGTAGACGACCATACCTTCGCAATTGGTCAAGCTGTTGCCGGAGAAGCTGAATTGCTGACCATTGCCACGCATCCAGACTTTCAAAGGCAGGGATTTGGGTGCAAATGCCTAAAAATATTTGTTGAGAGGGTCAGATCGCTTGAAGCGGATACTATTTTTCTCGAGGTCGACGAGGGCAACACTGCCGCAATAGCCTTGTATACAAGCGCCGATTTTAATTCCGCAGGCCGACGACGGGCCTATTATAAGCATGCAAATGGCGAACGCAGCGATGCAATTCTGATGATTTTTTCGACCAAATGGTCAATTTAGTGGCCAGACTTCCCCCGCGTCGGGCAATAAAATCAAAAGAATCAGTTGACCATGGCGCTTCAAAGCGCAGTATTTCTCTCAGATCTTAACGATCGTTTAAAAATCCTCAGCCGTGCATGAAGCGCGTGCTACGGGATTCGATAGGGAGACAAAAATGAAAACAATGAAAACAATTCTCGGGGCGACTGCGACGCTTGCACTGACTGCCGGTGTAGCTGCGGCTGATCCTGCGATCATTTTCGACCTTGGTGGTAAATTCGATAAGTCATTCAACGAAGCTGGTTTTAACGGCGCTGAGCGCTGGGCAAACGAAACCGGTGGCAAGTATCTTGAAATCGAACTTCAGTCTGAAGCTCAGCGCGAGCAAGCTCTACGCCGCTTTGCCGAGACCGGTGCAAATCCAGTCATCACCATGGGCTTTGCAATGTCGACACCGCTTTCCGAAGTGGCACCTGACTATCCTGACACGACATTCGTAACCATCGATGGCTATGCACCACTGCCAAACGTCCTGAACGTCGGCTTTGCCGAGCACGAGGGTTCGTATCTGGTTGGTATGATGGCTGCTTTGGCATCTGAGTCGAACACCGTTGGCTTCATCGGCGGCATGGACATTCCTCTGATCCGTAAGTTCGCTTGTGGATATTCAGAAGGTGTTAAAGCGGTTAATGCAGACGCCACTGTTATTTCCAACATGACGGGCACAACCCCATCGGCTTGGAATGACCCGGTAAAAGGCTCTGAGCTGACCAAAGCACAGATCGCCCAAGGCGCAGACATCGTCTACGCTGCTGCTGGTGGTACTGGCGTTGGCGTTCTTCAGACAGCAGCCGACGAAGGCATCTTGTCAATCGGCGTAGACAGCAACCAGAACTACCTGCACCCAGGAAAAGTTCTGACCTCGATGATGAAACGCGTCGATGTTGCTGTGTATGACTCGATGATGGCTGGTGAATCGCTAGAAGCTGGCTTCCGTGCGATGGACCTTGCCCACATGGGTGTTGGCTACGCAATGGACGAGCATAACGCATCGCTCGTGTCAGCGGATATGCAAGCAGCTGTAGACGCAGCAGCCGCGGCAATCATTGCTGGCGATCTGGTTGTTCACGACTACACCAGCGACGACAGCTGCCCATCGCTGCAGTTCTAATCGCATGACTGCGACAGCAAACAAGGAGCGGCCGGAAACGGCCGCTCCAGCTATTGAACTGCGTGGCATTTCAAAAGCCTTTGG
>ERZ1046876.878-NODE-878-length-21253-cov-19.788093_pt1 | contig 21253 bp, 19 predicted proteins | sample MGYA00383094_ERZ1046876 | MGnify/ENA primary metagenome ERZ1046876 (study PRJEB29581, sample SAMEA5548364) | metagenome | biome: marine; feature: coastal; material: water | depth 50 m | study: Short-term variability in the microbial, nano- and picoplankton...
GAAATGTTCTTTGCGTAGCCTTTACCATATTAAAAACAGATTTTAAATTTACTTCGATAACTTTATCAAAATCGTCTTCATTCATTCTCATCAGTAAGTTATCTTTAGTAATTCCAGCATTATTAATTAAAACATCAATAGTTCCAAAATCTTTTATCACTTGATCGACAAGGTTTTGTGAATCCTCAAAACTTGCTGCATCACTTTGATAGGCTTTACAGTTAGTATTAAATTCTGACATCTCTTCGATCAATTTATTAGCTGAATCAACAGATTTAGAATAAGTAAAAGCAATGTTTGCTCCGTGAGAAGCTAAAACTAATGCTATTCCTCTTCCAATACCTCTACTGGCACCTGTAATAACAACTGTTTTATTTTCTAATAATTTCATTTTGTAAATTTATATTATAAAATTTCTGCTACTTTTTTTCCGATTTCAGCAGGAGAATCTACCACATAGATACCACATTCTTTCATTACTTTTTTCTTAGCTTCAGCAGTATCTTCCGCTCCTCCAACAATTGCACCAGCATGCCCCATTGTTCTTCCTTTTGGAGCAGTTTCTCCGGCTATAAAACCAACAATAGGTTTTTTATTTCCATTTTTAGCAACCCATTTGGCTGCATCAGTTTCTAATTGACCTCCTATTTCACCAATCATAACTATACAATCAGTATCGTCATCATTCATAAATAACTCAATTGCGTCTTTAGTTGTGGTACCAATTATTGGATCTCCACCAATTCCAACAGCTGTTGAAATACCTAGACCCTGTTTAACTATTTGATCAGCAGCTTCATAAGTTAAAGTACCTGACTTTGAAATGAGCCCTACTCTACCCTTCTTAAACACAAAGCCTGGCATGATACCCACTTTAGCCTCATCAGGTGTGATTATACCTGGACAATTAGGGCCAATTAAAGTACAAGATTTACTTTTTAAATACTGACTAACTCTTGTCATATCAGAAACAGGAATTCCTTCTGTAATAGCTATTATTGTTTGAACACCAGCCTCTGCTGCTTCCATAATTGCATCAGCTGCAAAACCAGCTGGTACAAAAATTATTGAAGTGTTTGCATCTGCATTTTTTACAGCTTCCGACACGGTGTTAAACACAGGTTTATCTAAATGTGTTTGACCACCTTTTCCTGGCGTTACACCAGCGACTACATTTGTTCCGTAACTTATCATTTGTTCAGCATGAAACGTACCTTCACTTCCTGTGAATCCTTGAACAACAATTTTAGAATTCTTGTTTACTATTATACTCATAAATTATTTTAATTTTTGACTCTTTCAATGTAAGAGCCTTTTTCTGGATCTATTTTTATTTTATCTCCTTCGTTTATAAACAAAGGAACATTAATTTTTGCACCTGTTTCTAAAATTGCAGGTTTAGTAGCATTTGTAGCTGTATTACCTTTAACACCAGGCTCAGTTGAAGAAATTTCTAAAATTACATTTTGAGGCATTTCAACAGACAAAGTTGTACCATCTTCTGTGTTAATCAATACGGTTACTATTTCTCCCTCTTTTAAAAATTGAGAAGAATCTAAAATAACTTCTTGAACAGTTATTTGATTATAATCATCAACATTCATAAAATGATATGTTTCAGCATCTTTATATAAATATTGATATTTTTTCGTCTCAACTCTTACGTCATCGATTTTATGGCCTGCAGAAAATGTATTATCTATTACTTTTCCATTAGTAACACTTTTTAATTTAGTTCTAACAAAGGCAGGACCTTTTCCCGGTTTAACATGTAAGAATTCAATAATTTTATAAATATCATTATTGTATTTTATACAAAGTCCTTTTCTAATATCAGATGATGATGCCATAATTAATTTTTAAAATAACCTTTCATTATTCCTCTTTGAGAATTTTTGATGAATTGAAGAATTTCATCCCTTTCCTTTGTAGCTTCCATTTCACCCTCCATTATAGCTACAGCTTGTGTATTATTGTATCTTTTTTGATAAAGAGTTCTATACATAGACTGAATTTCCATTATTACCTTACTATCAAAACCTCTTCTTCTTAAACCAACTGAATTTATTCCAACATATGAAAGAGGTTCTCTTGCCGCTTTTACAAAAGGAGGTACATCTTTTCTTACAAGAGAACCACCTGCAACAAAAGCATGATTTCCAATTGAACAAAACTGATGAACAGCAACCATGCCAGCAAGGATAACGTGTGATCCAACAGTAACATGTCCAGCTAAAGTTGAATTGTTTGAAAAAATACAATTATCCCCAATAAAGCAATCGTGTGCAACATGAGAATAAGCCATTATTAGACAATTTTTACCAATTTTAGTTTTATTTCTATCAGATGTTCCTCTGTTTATTGTAACACACTCTCTAAGAGTTGTATTATCTCCAATTTCAGCTGTAGTATCTTCACCTTTAAACTTTAAATCTTGAGGAACTGCAGAAATTACAGATCCTGGAAATATTGAAACATTCTTTCCAATTCGAGCTCCACTCATAATAGTAACATTGGATCCGATCCAAGACCCTTCTCCGATTACTACATTTTTATCAATCGATGTAAAAGGCTCAATCACAACATTTTTTGCAATTTTTGCTCCAGGGTGTATGTATGATAACGGTTGATACATTATGTTTCGGTTTTTCTTATAATTCTAGCTAACAGTTCCGCCTCACTTGTTAATTTACCCTCAACAAATGCTTGACCTTTCATATGCATTATACCTCTTCTTATTGGAGTTAGTAATTCTAATTTAAAAATTAAAGTATCTCCAGGAACAACAGGATATTTAAATTTTGCATTGTCAATTTTAGCAAAAAAAGTTAAATAATTTTCTGGATCTGGAACATTGTTTAAAAACAAAACTCCTCCAGCTTGTGCCATTGCTTCAATTTGAAGAACTCCAGGCATAATTGGTTTTCCTGGAAAATGACCTTTAAAAAAATCTTCATTCATTGTTACATTTTTCTGCGCAATGATATGGTTTTCTGAAATTTCTAAAATATTATCAACTAATAAAAAAGGAGGTCTGTGAGGTAATACTTTCATTATTTGATTTACATCCATTACTGGAGGTTTACTCATGTCTACCTTTGGAACTATATTTCTTTTCTCATTTTTGATAATAGCTGAAAGTTTTTTTCCAAACATGGTATTTACATAATGACCAGGTTTATTAGCAATTACTTTTCCTTTTATTCTTGTCCCTACCAAGGCTAAATCACCAATAACATCAAGTAATTTGTGTCTGGCTGCCTCATTTGGATAATGTAATGTCAAATTATCCAGTATTCCATTAGACTTTACAGATATTTTATCCTTGTTAAATGCTTTTTTTAATTTTTCCATCGTCTTATCTGATAATTCTTTATCAACATAGACTATAGCATTATTTAAATCTCCTCCCTTAATAAGACCATTTTCAAGAAGCATTTCTATTTCATGTAAAAAACTAAATGTTCTTGCTTCAGCAAAATTGTCTTTAAATTCAGATAATCTTTTCATTGTCGCATTTTGTGTGCCTAAAATTTTAGTACCAAAATCAACCATAGTAGTAACCTCGTAATACTTTGAAGGGATAATTGTTATATCACTTCCAGTTTCCTCATCGTAATAAGAAATAACATCTTTAACTATATATTCACTTCTTTCTTTGCTTTGTTCTTTTATTCCAGCTTTAGTTATCGCCTCAACGAAATACTTTGAAGACCCGTCCATTATAGGAGGCTCAGATGCATCAATTTCTATTAAAACATTGTCTACTTCCATTCCAACTAAAGCAGCTAAGACATGTTCAGAAGTTTGAATATTTATACCGTTTTTTTCTAAAGTAGTTCCTCTTTTTGTACTTACAACATAATTTACGTCAGCTTCAATAATTGGATTACCCGGAAGATCAGTTCTACAAAATGCATAACCAAAATCTTCATCTGCAGGCTTAAAAGTTAAGTTAACTTCATTACCAGAATGAATACCAACACCCTTAAGTGAAATAGACTTTGAGATTGTACGTTGTTTACTCATTAAGTAGTTTTTTTAAAAAGATCATTTAGTTTACTCATTATTTTTGGTAAATTTTTAAAATGAACATATGATTTGTTGTAATCTAAATATTTAAATGCTGGCATACCCATTACAGTTGTATCAGATGCAATATTTTTCATGACACCTGACTGAGCCTGAACCATTACTCTATCTCCGATCTTTAAATGCCCAGAAATACCTGCTTGACCACCAATCATACAATTTTTACCGATTGTTGTTGATCCAGCAATTCCTACACAAGCAGCAATAACAGTACTTTCACCAATTTCTACATTGTGAGCTACTTGAACTAAATTATCTAATTTGACTCCTTTTTTAATTACAGTTGACCCTAATGTAGCTTTATCAACAGTACAATTAGCTCCAATTTCAACATTGTCTTCAATTATTACATTACCATTATGATTGATCTTAAGTTGATTACCATTTTTATCTAGGTTGAATCCAAATCCATCTGATCCTATGACAGTACCTGAATGAATTATACAGTTGCTTCCAATAATAGAATCACTATATATTTTAACACCAGGATAAACAATAGTATTGCTACCAATGCTAACATTTTCTCCAACATAGACTTGTGGATAAATCTTAGAATTTTCTCCAATTATTGAATCTTTTTCACAAACAGAAAAAGCTCCTACGTAAACATCTTTTCTTATTGAAACACTCTTATCAATGGAGCTTAATTTGTCAATACCTATTCTATTTGAGGATTGATTTCCAAATAAGTCTAATAATTTAGAAAATGCTTCATTAGGATCTTTTACTCTGATAAAAGTTTTAGTTAAATTTTGATCGTAAACAAAATTATCAGCAACTAAAACAACTGAAGATTTTGATGAATCTAAAAACTTGTAATACTTAGGATTACCTAAAAAAGACAATGAGCCTTCTTTTCCATTTTCAATTTTAGCTAAACTGTCAATCGAAACCTGATCATTCCCCTCTACATCACCACCAACAATTTCAGCTACCTGATATGCTTTTAACTTCATCGTCGCAAAAGTATGAAAAATCAATTAAATTTGGTTTAATATGATTAAAACAATAAATAAGTGTCTTATTTTTGAATTTTAAAATTTAAACTATTTTGGAATTAAACTATGGTATCGAAGAAATAAAGGAAGCGAGCGATTTTATTTTAAAAAATATTAATGGAAAAATTTTACTTGTTTGCGGTGAAGTTGGTTCAGGAAAAACAACATTAGTAAAAGAGATTTGTAATCAACTTAATGTAGAAGATCAAGTAAATAGTCCTACTTACACTATTATAAATGAATACAGTTGTGGGGGCGAATCAGTTATTCATATGGATCTGTATAGAGTTGAAAAAAAAGAAGAAATTAATGATTTAGGACTTTTTGAATATTTAGATAATAAATTCATAATAATCGAATGGCCTGAGATTATCATGAATGATCTAGATATCAATCACTCCATTTTAAAAATTGATTTCATTGATACTGATAAGCGTAAAATTAATTTAACAAATATATTGTCATGAGTTTTTTAAAAAGATTGTATTTCTTTTTGTTTGGTCTAAGTATTGGAATCATTATTTTAATATTCGTTACTAACAAAAAAGACACCAGGTTCAATTACATGCCCAATAAAAGAGTTTTAAATGATATTTATAAAAAAAACTGGGTATTCAATAATGAAACAAATTCTTTTTCTAAAGATATTTTTTTTAGTGAATATGATGTAAACTTTTCTAAAAGTAATACAAAAGTTGACACTTGTAAAGTTTATTACTTAGAGAGTAAAAAGAAATCGTTTATTGTGAAAAATTGTGCTAAAAACGCATACTTTTCTGAGAATAAATAAACTACAACGAGGCTCTTCTGTTTTTTTCCTTTAAAATTAACTGTAATTCTCTTCCAGTTTGACCTTGTACAGAAGTGTTTTCTTCAGCTCTTCTAATCAAGTAAGGCATGAGGTTTCTAACAGGTCCAAAAGGTAATATTTTAAAAGTATTAAAGTTCTTAGAAGCTAAATTAAAAGAAATATTATCACTCATTCCGTAAAGCTGACCAAACCATACGTTGCTATCATTGCTTTTTAAATTTTTTGATTCCATCATAGCCAAAACTTTTAATATCGAATCTTCATTATGGGATGCACAAACGAATGAAATTCTTTCAAAATTATTAAAAACAAAATCTAATCCTGAGTTAAAATTTTTATCTGTGTCGTTTTTAGTATCACAGATTGGAGATTCAATATTCATTGAAACAGCTAAATTTCTTTCTTGTTCCATGTAAGCACCTCTAACTAACTTTAAACCAAATATTACACCATCATTCAATTGATTAGAAATCATTTCGTTAAGATATATTAATCTATCTTTCCTGTACATCTGCACAGTATTATATACAATTGGAGAATTAAGATTATACTTGCGCATCATTTTAATTGCTAAATCATCAATTGCATTTTGAACTTCGACTTCTTCAGCATCAATTAAAATTTTTATATTTTCTTTATGAGCCTTTGAGCAAACTTGATCAAATCTCTGAACAACTCTATTCCAAGAATCATTTTCTAAATCATTTAAATTTTCAAATTTTGACACTTTTTTAAACAAATCCGTACTACCTAAACAAGTAGGTTTAAAAACAGCAAAAGGAATTTCTTTTTTGTTTTTTGCAAATTCTATAATTGATATTTTTTTTCTTAAACAATCGTCAAATTCTTTTTCAGTATCAAAGCCTTCAGTGGAAAAATCTAATACAGAATGAACATTTTTGTCAAACATTTTATTTATTACTGGGACACAGTCTTCTTCACTTACACCACCACAAAAATGATCAAATGCAGTTACTTTAATGATTGGGGTTACAGGAAGGTGAAATTTTAAAGCAAAATTTGTTAAGGCAGTACTTAATTTAACAAAAGTACTATTACCAATAATTTTAAAGAGAAAATATGCTCTGTTTAGTTCAAAATTACTTTTTAAAGAAAAAGCTTCTTTAGTATCAGAAAATAGATTATTCAAATCATTAAAATTTTAAACTAATGTACATAGTTTTTTTAAAAAAAAAATATGTTATTTTGTATCGTATAAAATAATATGAATAAAGAAATTATATCAGACAGTTACTCTGTTTTGTTTAAACAAAATGGTTTTGATAATTTATCAATTCATTTAAAGAATGAAAATTATTCTAAAATTTTTATTCATGTTGATAATAATACCAAGCAATATTGTTTAGATCCATTTTTAAAAAAAATTCACTTAGATAATTATGAATTAATTGAATCGTGTGACGGTGAAGAAAATAAAAATATTGACTCATGTTTAAAACTATGGAAAATAATATCGGACAAACAAGGAGATAGAAACAGTTTAATTATTAATCTTGGAGGTGGTGTTGTTTCGGATATGGGTGGTTTTATTGCAAGCACTTTTAAAAGAGGAATAGATTACATAAACGTACCCACCACTCTATTGTCTATGGTTGATGCTTCGGTTGGTGGAAAAACTGGAATTGATTTTGGAACTCTTAAAAATCAAATAGGCACTTTTTATGATCCCAAAATGGTGGTGATTGATAATGAATTTTTAAACACTTTAGAAAAAAATGAAATTTCAAGTGGGTACGCTGAAATATTTAAACATTCATTAATTTACGATTTATCAACTTATAACCAGTTGATAAATAATGATATACCATTTTATGATTTAAAAACAATACACAATTCAATTATAACAAAGAATAAAATTGTTTTAATTGATAGAAAAGAGCAAAAAGAAAGAAAATCGCTAAATTATGGTCACACTCTTGGTCATGCAATCGAATCTTATTTCTTAAACACTGAAAACAAATTACTTCATGGTGAAGCAGTTTCTATTGGAATAGTTTTGGCAAGTTTTTTATCCTATAAATTATTCAACTTTTCTATTGATCATGTTAATTCAATAAAAAAACACATTAATTATATTTATAAAAAAATTGAAATAAGTGAAAGTCAAATTAATTTTATAATAGATTTATTAATACATGACAAAAAAAACAGTCATGGAAAAATAAATTTTATTTTACTCAAAGAAATAGCTGAACCTGTTTATGATGTTCAAGTTAAAACAGAATTAATAAAAGAATCTTTCAAATATTATTTAAGCTGAGTTTCTACTAGCATTAATATTTCCAAACAAAGATCTAGTAACCATTTTCTCATAAAGAGATAAATCTTTATTTGGATGATTTCCGTTTTCAATATCTTTAATTTTTCTTAAAGCATATTGTTGAATTGTAATTAATGGTAGTACAATCTTTTCTCTTGTCTGTATTGAAGCTTTATTAGCTGGTTCATTTTGCATTAAATGATCAAATCCAGACAGTCTTAAAATTAATTTTTTAGTAAGCTTATACTCATTGTAAATCAACAACCAAAACTCTCCATATTGTGGGTCATTTTTCATATAGGCAGTTAATTTAAAAAAAGACTTTGTTAAGCTCATCATACTGTTAGAAATTAATGTTCTGAAAAAAGGAGAACTTTTGTAAAGATTTTTAACCTTGGAAAATTCTTTTCTGTCACTGTAATATTTTAATGCAGTTCCAACACCATAAAAACCAGGAACGTTCTGTTTTAATTGACTCCAACTTCCCACAAATGGAATTGCTCTTAAAGATGAAAAATCAAATTTAGAATCCGCACTACCACGTTTTGAGGGCCTACTTCCAATATTTGTTTTAGCATAATATTTTATAGTGCTAACGTGTTCTAAATAAGGAACAAACATAGGATGATCTTTAAAGTCTGTGTATGCTTTATAGCTAATGTTAGCCAGCTTATCTAGTATTAATTTATCTTCTCTACTAGAACTGTTGTTAACATCGCTTAAAACCCTGTTCTGAATTCCAGAACTCAATAGTTGCTCTAGATTGTATTGGCAAGATTGAACTGTTCCAAAATTTGAACTTATTGTTTGGCCTTGAACGGTAAGTTGAATTTCATCAGACTCAACAAATTCACCCATCGAAGAGTAGAATTGATGAGTATTACCTCCTCCTCTAGCTGGCGGACCTCCTCTTCCGTCAAAAAATATTGCTTTAATTCCATATTTTCTAGAAATTGATGTAAGAGCTTCCTTAGCTTTTAAAATACTCCAGTTGGCCATTAAATAGCCTCCATCTTTAGTTCCATCTGAAAAACCCAACATAATAGTTTGTTGATTATTTCTCTGTTTTAAATGATTTTTATAAACTGGGGTGGTATAAACAGACTCCATAACTTTCGAAGCAACTTTTAAATCCGAAACTGTTTCAAATAAAGGAACAATATCTACTGTTGGATTCTCCCAATCACTAAGTCTAAACATAGTAAAGACTTCTAATATATTCAATGCAGACTGGTTATTACTAATAATGTATCTATTACAAGCCTTTTCTCCATTGTTTGACTGAATTTCTTTCATAGCTCGTATTGAACTCAACGTAGAAACCGATAATTCATCATTAAAAAGATCAGGTGAAATATCTCCTTTAATTTTAGATAAAATTTTAATCTTTTTTTCTTCGTTTAGCTCCAAATAATTTTCTGGAAATAATTTGTTTAGATTTTTCTGAGCGATTTTAAAGACAGAATTAAAAACATTGCTATGAATTCTAGAATCTTGCCTAATATCAAGACTAGCAAAATGATAACCAAATATTTTTACTTTATCAATAATCTCATCTAATTCTTCTAAGAATAGAGAGTTGTGTTGAGAAATAAGAATACTTTTTATATTGTTTAATTCAGTTTTAAGCTCAAATAAACTAATTTTTGGAGTTTTACTTTCGTTAAAAATACTTTTGTATAATCTATTTTCTATATCAACTACTTTAGGTTCAATATTTTTGAAAGTCAATCTTCTTCTTAAGTTCCTTATATCTCTGTAATAATTTTTAATAATATCGCTTCTTAACTTATTTGCAGTTTTCAAAGTAATTTTAGTTGTCACAAAAGGGTTTCCATCTCTGTCTCCTCCAGGCCAAAAACCTAAATTAACTATGTCATTGTCAAAATCCTTACCATCAAAAATATTTGTTTTAATGTATTTGTAAATATTACTTATTGAATTGTAAAAAACATTTTCTAAATACCATGTTAAACTAACCGCTTCATCGTAAGGTGTTGGTTTTTTGTTTTTGAAAAAAGGAGTCTTTCCTAGCTGAGATAGTAAAACTTTAATTTCAGCTAAATTATTTTTTTTAACAGCACTTGTTAAATCAGTAATAATACCTAAAACTGAACCAGGGTAAAACTGAGTTGGATGAGCAGTTAAAACTGGCCTTATTTTAAATTTAGACAAATACTTTTTAAGTTCAGATTTTTTGTTTTTAGATTCAACTTCTTCTTTTAAACTACGCAAAGTTCCCCTACCATCTAAATTATTAATTAAAGAAAAAGAGGCATCTTCAACTGCATCAAAAAGAACAACCTGTCTTTCAATATATTGAATAAAACGAAATAAAAGAGCAACTTTTTCCGTATCATCAGATCCAGTCAGGTAAGTATCAAAAAAATCATTTACAATTTCTGTTGGATTATTACTTTTCTTATAACCATCGATACAAATTCTTTCGAACAAAGGAAGCATTACACCAGTTTTGGCTATACTTTCGTAAGGTAGAGTTGAAAAAATACTATTGTATAAGTTGAATCTAGAAAGAACTTTATCGTTAAATCTTTCTTTTTTTGTTAGTTCTCTCACTAATTTTATTGTAATTCATTAAAAATTCTGTGCATAAGTCTTTTCTTGTCATTAATGCTTTCTTCAAGTGATATCATAGTTTCTGTTCTAGAAACTCCTTCTACATCATCAATCAAAAATATAATCTCTTTAGCATGGTCAGTACTTTTAGCACGAACTTTACAGAAAATATTGAATTTTCCAGTGGTAATATGGGCTACTGTTACAAATGGAATAGCTTCAAGTCTTTGAAGAACAAACTTAGTCTGATGAGTTTTTTCAAGAAAAATGCCGATGTATGCTATAAAAGTATATCCTAATTTTTTATAATCTAGAGTAAGAGAAGATCCTTTAATAATACCTGCATCTTCCATTTTTTTTACTCTAACATGAACCGTTCCAGCTGAGATTAATAATTTTTTAGCTATATCAGTAAATGCAGTTCTTGTATTGTCAATTAGAAGGTCTAGAATCTGGTGATCAATTTCATCAAGTTTAATTTTAGCCATTTTATTGTATTTTAATTTAAAGAATTGCGAATATATTGAATTATTTTTATTTAAATCAAATATTTAATGAATATTTCGTAATTCCTTAGCTATAACAATAATTTTATCTAAATCATTCTCAACAGAGATATCAAATACATTATTGATTAAAATAAAATCTGCTACCAGATGGCCTGAAACTTTTTCTAGTTTTCCGAATTCACTAATTTCTGGAATAAATTCAACTTCTTTAGAAACTAAATTTAGTTTTTCTTTGTACAAGATCGATAAATCGACATGCTGACCTGAAGATTGCATTATTTTAATGTTTTTAATAAAAACATCACACAAACTTGTAGAATTTTCAGGTATCTTATAATAATCTTTATGATTTTGTAAATTAAAACCTTTTGAATGTATTGATTTAACAGCATATGTAATTGCCAAAGATGTGTAATATCTTGATATTTCTCTGGAATAATCGTTAGAGTAATGACCTGATTCAAATAAAATTGTAGGTGTATTTAAAGACTGAAATGTATCCCCAACGCAATTGATATTGAATTCATCATTATATCTTCCAATATTGTTAGGAATCAATGTTTTGAGATTATCAAATATATCTAATATGATTTTCATTGATTGTACTCTTGAATCAGTTTCATTTCTGTCAAAATCAGAGGATGGAGATAAAAAAGACAATATAGAAGAATTAAAGTTAACAGTTGAATATATTGATCTTTGACCATGAAGATTAAAACAAAAATTCGGCTTAAAATCATTGTAAATATTTTTTAAGACAAGACTTTCTGGTTGAGATAAATTAACTGCATCTCTGTTAAGATCTATATTATTGTAATTTTCTCTAGTATATTTTAAAGCGCCATCTGGATTTAATATTGGTATAATCAACAAGGTTAGATCATCAAATATTTTCTGTTCATAATTACAAAAAAATGAAATTGAATCAAAAAGTGCTTTTGTTGAGGTAGACTCATTACCGTGCATCTGAGACCAAATTAGCAATCTAGTTTTTCCTGAACCTATTTTAAAAGAATAAATTGGTAAATTATTTACACTGTATCCGCAAATTTTTGAAGAATATTTAAAATTTAAGTTTGCTATTGATTCGTTATTGATATATCTACCAAATATTTCTTTTTCTTTATAATCAGTATAATTTTCAATAATAATATTCATTAATTTTTTTTACAAATTTAATAATACTAATGATTACAATTGTAAACTAATAATTTTAAATAATTGCTAATAAACTGTTCTGTATATTACAATTGTATACAAAAAAAAGAAAACCTTATGTAAATATATGTTTTTAAGATGTTTATATAGTTTTGTTAAAGTTTAACTTTAATAAAATTTAATATATAATGTATAATATTTATAGTATTTATGTTGTTTATTTTTCATAAATTTACAATTGTATACATGATAGATTTTACAGAAAAGCTAAAAAAAATAATAGAAAACGAAGGTTTGACCGCGTCAAAATTTGCTGAAAAAATTGGCGTTCAAAGATCTAGCGTTTCACACGTACTAAGCGGAAGAAATAAACCAAGCCTTGATTTCATATTAAAAATCAACAATTCCATTGACAATGTAAGTTTAGATTGGTTGTTTGGTGGTTCAAGTCACTTAAATGAACCCCCTGCTCCTACTGAAAAAATTAAAACATCTAAAAATGACGATATTGAATCTGATGTGGAAAAAATTGTAATATTTTATAAAGATGGTTCCTGTAAAATATATAAAAATTAATAATTTTATATAAATGTATATTAGACTTATTTTATTATTGTTTGTTATGAATTCTTGTAGTTTCCCAGAGAGAGATTGTGTAAAATTTCAAACAGGAACATTTGAATTTAAATCAATTTCAGAAGATGGTGATACGCTTATTACCAAGTTTACAAGAACGAAAGATCTTGAAATTGGTTTTTTTAACGAAAAAATTGATTCAAATTCTGTTAAATGGGTTTCAGATTGTGAGTGTATATATAAAAAAGTAAATCCTAAATCTTTGAGTGAAAAGAAATCTGTACAAATGAAGATTCTATCTACTAATGAAAATTCATACACTTTTGAATATTCCTTTGTGGGTGATGTAAAAAACAAACAAAGAGGATTTGTAAAAAAAATTAAAGACTAAAACTCAAGTTCTGTTTGCCCTTGGTCATCAGTAAGATCCTTAGTATCAGTCTTTATTTCTTCTGATTCAACATCTAGATCGTTAATCTCTTTTTTTTCAGGTGGTAAATACTCAAGAGGTTCTAATTGATTAATATTTTTAATCTTAAATGAACTTAATTTATTTCCAATAGCCTTAATTCCTTTTATTGAAATCAATTCGTCAATGTTTTTAGTTTCACTATCTCTCACACCTTTTGAGGTTTTAGGATAAGTAAGTTCAATGACTGGTCTCCAATCAGTAGAAACTAGTTCAAGTTGTATTTTTGAACCTTCAGGTATAAATTTCTGATCATTATTTTGATTTCCTGCTAAAAATCTTTTAACAAAATAGCAATCTTTTTGTCTATTGAAATACAAAACAGAAATTGGTTTTTCAGGAATCCACTTTTCTAAAGCAATCATATCGTCTGGAAAATGCATATTCATGTCAGGTTTTACTGTTTTAAGTGAACCGTTTTGCTGGATTATAATTAAACAATCATCGCTCTTGAACTCTCCTAATAACTCACCTCTTTCATCAACGTTCAGTCTTTGAATAGTCTCATCAAACCAAATTTTTCTAGGCTTTAAAGTGGACAATCCTTTTTCTTTGAATTCAATTTTGTTAATTGTATACTTAGAAACAATATTTCCTTTGGAGGATCTTCCTTTAATATCTAAATCTGCAAAATCTAACTCCCACTTTAATTTTTTAATCGAGCCAGTTTGCCTTAAAATTATATTTACTATTTCAGCTTCACCATTTGGATTAGCAGAAAAATATAACATTTTTGAATCTTCATTTCCATTAGTTAAATCATACACTTTATCTCTTGTAACTCCTGTTACACTAAATCTTTTTATGTAGGAAGTACCCTTCTTGCCATCTCTATATATCATATTATATACTGTTCTTTTGTCTTTCTTTTTAAAAACAGCTACATGTTTAATGTTTTTGGAAATAAATTTTTTAGATTCTACTTTTGTTACCATCATTTTACCATCCTCAGTAAAAGTTATAACGTCATCAATATCAGAACATTCTTCAACAAATTCGTCTCTTTTTATTGAGGTTCCAATAAACCCTTCCTCTCTGTTAACATATAGTTTACAGTTTTTTACAACTACTTTCTTTGCATCTACATCTGCAAAAATCCTAATCTCTGTTTTCCTCCTTTTTTCTTTACCGTAAACAGACTTAAGGTTTTTAAAATAAGTAATAGCAAAATCAGTAAGATTACCTAAATTAAATGCGATTTTATCTAATTCATCTTCAATGGCTTCAATTTTGATTTGTGCTTTGTCGATGTCAAACTTTGAAATTCTTTTAATTTTAATTTCAGTTAATCTAACTATATCATCCTCAACTACCTCTCTTTTTAAATGTGCTGTAAAAGGCTTTAAACCATTTGAAATTGCAGAAATTACACCTTTCCAAGTATCGACATTTTCTATGTCTCTATATATTCTGTTCTCGATAAAAATTCTTTCAAGCGAAGCGTAATGCCATTGATTTTCGTAATCACTTTTTTTATACTCTAACTCAAGTCTCAATAAATCTTTTGTGTTTTCGGTAGATCTTTTTAAAATTTCTGAAACACCAATAAACAAAGGCTTATTGTTTTCAATAACACACCCCAGTGGAGAAACAGATGTTTCGCATGATGTAAAAGCAAATAAACCATCAATAGTTTTATCGGGAGAAACATTTGAAGGTAAATGAACTAAAACTTCTACATTATTGGCAGTGTTATCCTCAATCTTTTTGATTTTAATTTTACCATTGTCATTTGCCTTTAATATTGAGTCAATCAAGGAAGAAGTTGTTGTTGTAAATGGTATCTCACTAATAACTAGTGTATTTTTATTTAATTGATTTATTCTAGCTCTAACTTTAATCCTTCCTCCTCTTAAACCATCATTATAATTACTAACATCCATAATACCAGAAGTTGGAAAGTCAGGATATATTATAAATTTTTGACCTTTCAAACATTTAATGGAAGAATCAATTAGTTCAATGAAATTATGTGGTAAAATTTTTGTTGATAATCCAACTGCTATACCTTCACCCCCTTGAGCCAACAGCAATGGAAACTTAACAGGCAAATTAATAGGTTCCTTTCTCCTACCATCGTAAGATGATTGCCATTTAGTAATTTTTGGACTAAAAACTACTTCTAGAGCAAACTTTGACAACCTAGCCTCAATATATCTTGAAGCTGCAGATCTATCTCCAGTTAAAATATTTCCCCAGTTACCTTGCGTTTCGATTAAAAGATCCTTTTGTCCTATCTGAACCATTGCATCTGCAATACTTGCATCTCCATGAGGATGATACTGCATTGTGTGTCCGACTATATTAGCAACCTTGTTAAACCTTCCGTCATCTAAATCTTTCATCGAATGAAGAATTCTTCTTTGAACAGGTTTAAAACCATCTTCAATTGAAGGAACAGCTCTTTCTAATATTACATATGAAGCATAATCAAGGAACCAGTCTTTATACATTCCTGAAACTCTGATCAATGAATCTTCTAATTCATTTTCTGAACTTGGCTGGCTTTGCTCAATGTAATCTTCTTCCATATTAAGAATCTATTCTATCCAATTCAACTTTTAAATTATCTATTATAAATTTCTGTCTGTCAGGTGTGTTCTTACCCATATAAAATGATAGAAGTTCATCGATACTAAAATTTTCATCTAACATGACAGGATCTAGTTTTATACTTTCCCCAATAAAGTGTTTGAATTCATTAGGAGATATTTCACCAAGTCCTTTAAACCTCGTGATTTCAGGTTTTGAACCTAATTTATTAACGGCATCAACTCTTTCATTTTCAGAATAACAGTAAATCGTTTCTTTCTTATTTCTAACTCTAAAAAGTGGAGTTTGTAGTATGTATAAATGACCCTCTTTTATAAGCTCAGGGAAGAATTGTAAAAAAAATGTAATTAAAAGCAATCTAATATGCATACCATCAACGTCAGCATCTGTAGCTATTACTATATTATTATACCTAAGATATTCTATACTTTCTTCAATATTTAAAGCAGCTTGGAGTAAATTAAATTCTTCGTTTTCATAAACAATTTTCTTTGTCATTGAATAGCAATTAAGAGGTTTTCCTCTTAAACTAAAGACCGCTTGAGTATTTACATTTCTTGATTTAGTAATTGATCCACTAGCTGAATCTCCCTCTGTTATAAACAAAGTTGAATCTAGCCTGTTTTCTTTGTTCATATCACCAAGATGTACACGACAATCTCTTAACTTCTTATTATGTAAGTTTGATTTTTTAGCTCTTTCTCTAGCTAACTTTCTTATACCCGACAACTCTTTTCTTTCTTTTTCTGCTCGAATAATTTTTTTTTGAATTTCCTCAGCAGTTTTAGGATTTTTATGAAGGTAATTGTCTAAATATTTCCCTATAAAATCATTAATGTATGATCTAACAGTGGGAAGACCGCCACCCATTTCAGTTGAACCTAATTTAGTTTTAGTTTGAGACTCAAAAACAGGCTCCATTACCTTAATGCTTACGGCAGAAATAATAGATTTTCTAATATCACTAGCATCATATGGTTTTCCATAAAAATCCCTAACAACCCTAACTAAAGCTTCTCTAAAAGCTGACTGATGAGTACCTCCTTGTGTTGTATGCTGACCATTTACAAATGAATAATATTCTTCACTGTATTGAACTTTACTGTGTGTTAAGGCAATTTCAATATCGTCCCCTTTTAGATGTATTATTGGGTACAATAATTTATCAACATCATTATTATCTTCTAAAAGATCTTTAAGACCGTTTTTTGAAGTGTATTTTTCGCCATTAAAAACTATGGTTAAACCTGGGTTTAAGTAAACATAATACTTGAGCATTTTAGAAACATACTCACCTCTATATTTATATTTTTTAAATATTATATCATCTGGGACAAAAGTTACTTTAGTTCCTTTCCTTTTAGAAGATTCTTCAATATCGTTATCAAATGTTAAATTTCCTTTTTCAAAAAATACAGATTTAATTTTTCCATCTCTACAAGATTCAACTTTAAAACTTGAAGACAAAGCGTTCACAGCTTTAGTACCTACTCCATTTAAACCAACTGATTTTTTAAATGCTCTTGAATCGTACTTACCACCCGTATTCATTTTAGAAACTACATCTACAACTTTTCCAAGCGGAATTCCTCTTCCAAAATCTCTTACAGAAACACCAGATTCAGAAATAGAAATTTCAATAGTTTTTCCCGCACCCATAACAAATTCGTCAATCGAATTATCTAGAACTTCTTTTAATAAAATATAAATACCATCATCAGGTGAAGAACCATCCCCAAGCTTACCAATATACATCCCTGGACGCATTCTAATATGCTCTTTCCAATCTAATGAACGAATATTATCTTCAGTATAGTTTGATGAAACTGACATTGCTACGAAAATAGCTAATATAGGTGTGGATTAAAAAAAATTTTTTTGGTGTTTTAATAAATTAATTAACAATAGAATTAATCAGTTGTTGAAATCTTTTTTTAAACGTTAAATCTAAAGTGCATTATATCACCATCCTTAACTATATATTCTTTTCCTTCAATATTTAATTTACCGGCTTCTTTAACCTTGATTTCACTTTTATATTCAGAATAATCATTAAAAGAAATCACTTCTGCTCTAATAAATCCTTTTTCAAAATCTGTATGTATAACTCCAGCAGCTTGAGGAGCAGTCATACCTTTATTAATTGTCCATGCTCTGACTTCCTTGACGCCAGCTGTAAAATAAGTTTGAAGATTTAGTAAGTCGTATGATTTTTTAATAAGCTTTGACGAACCTGCTTCGCTTAATCCTATGTCGTCTAAAAAAGCTTTTCTGTCTTCAAAATTATCTAATTCATTTATATCTGCCTCAGTTGCAACAGCTAATATTAGCAAATCAGAATTTTCATTTTTAATAGCTTCTTTTACATTGTTGACATAACCATTGCCGTTTATCGCTGAAGTTTCATCAACATTACAAACATATAAAACTGGTTTATTGGTAATAAGATCTAACGTATTAGAAAATTCCTTTTCTTTTTCAGTAAACTCAATGCTTCGCACAGGGTTAAATGATTGTAAATGATGAATTATTTTAATCAATACATCATTTTGAAATGCAGCTTCCTTATTTCCCGTTTTTATTAAACGTGATATTTTATCTTTTCTTTTTTCTAAAGTTTCTAAATCTTTAAGCTGTAACTCTAAATCAATTATTTCTTTGTCTCTTACTGGATCAATAGTGTTTTCAACATGAACAATGTTATTATCATCAAAACATCTTAAAACATGAATAATAGCATCAGTTTCTCTAATATTAGCTAAAAATTGATTTCCTAAGCCCTCTCCCTTGCTAGCACCTTTTACCAGTCCAGCAATATCAACGATTTCGACAGTAGCAGGAATAACCTTTTCTGGATTAACATAAGATTCAAGTTCAGTTAATCTTTGATCAGGTACATTAATAATCCCTATGTTTGGCTCAATAGTACAAAATGGAAAATTTGCGCTCTGTGCTTTGGTGTTAGATAAACAATTAAATAATGTTGATTTTCCAACATTGGGTAGTCCTACAATTCCAGCTTTCATAAATTAATTATCAGGGTGCATGAATTTTTGTTTTGACAATAATTGTTCTTCAGTTTCTACATTTTGATCATCAGGCACACAACAATCAACAGGACAAACAGCTGCACATTGTGGTTCTTCATGAAAACCTTTGCATTCAGTACATTTATCCGGAGATATAAAATAAAATTCATCAGAAATAGGTTCTTGTTCTAACTCAGCATTTACACTTTTTCCGTTGGGAAGTATTAAATCACCTTCTAAACTTGTACCATCAGCGTACTTCCATTCATATGCAGCTTCATAAATTGCTGTATTTGGACATTCTGGTTCACATGCACCACAATTAATGCATTCTTCAGTTATTATTATTGCCATTGTAAAATATTCAATCTTTACTTAGATTTGCGCAAAAATAATACCAATAAAAATCACAGACAAGTTTGACACCAGATTTTAAAGAAAGAATAAAAGCTTTTTCTGAACTAGGCACTCTTTTTAAAGAAAACAGCTATAAAGATGAAAATAAAAATTTTCCAAAATGGGATTTGCTATTGGAAGAAACTCTAATTGAAGCAAAGAGTTACAACTCCTGGTTTACTATTGATAATTTAAAACTATCCCTTAAAAACTGGTCAAACTCACTGGATGAAAATATTATATCCGATTGGTTATCTAGATATAATATTAAGGACAAATCATCTAAAAGAATTGCAATAATAATGGCTGGTAATATCCCTGCTGTTGGTTTTCATGATTTATTGTGTTCTTTGCTATTAAACTTTGATTGTTTGGTAAAGTTATCCTCTGATGATAAGTTATTAATTCCATTTATAGTTAGGTTTTTAGTGTCAAGAAATGAAAAATTTAAAAACAAAGTTGTATTTGAAAGCGAAAAACTTAAAAATTTTGATGGTGTAATTGCAACTGGAAATAATAATTCTCACAGATATTTTGATTATTATTTTAGTAAGTACCCCAACCTACTAAGAAAAACAAGACACTCTATTGCTGTATTAGATGGCAATGAATCTGATAATGATCTTGCAGGTTTATCTAATGATATATTTAACTATTTTGGTTTAGGTTGCAGAAGCGTATCTAAAGTATTTTTGCCAAGAGGTTATGATTTAGATGTACTATTTAATGCGTTTTTTAGTTATAAAGAAATTATAAATCATAATAAATACGTTAATAATTTTGATTATAATAAAGCAGTTTATTTAATGAGTAAAGAAAAGTTCATTGAAAATGGATTTTTAATACTCAAAGAAGAAACAAAGCTTGGATCTCCAATAGGTTGTTTGTTTTATGAATTTTATGATGACAAAAAAGATATAATAAAACTAATTCAAAATAACTCAGACAGCATTCAATGTGTGGTAAGTAATTTGGACCTTAAAACTAATATCAAATTTGGTCAAACACAGTGTCCCACTATTAGTGATTATGCAGATAATAATGATACTATTAAATTTTTGTTGAAAATATGATGATATCTTAATTTAGGTACCATATTTGATATCAAGTAAATGATTAATTTCGATACCTTTAAAAAACATGAAAAAACATAATTTTAGCGCCGGACCAAGTATTCTTCCAAGATCTGTTATAGAACAAGCTTCAAACGGAATTTTGAATATTAACAATTCTAATTTGTCTTTAATTGAAATTTCACATAGAAGTAAAGATTTTGTTGAAATTATGGATAAAGCCACTACTCTAGCTTTAGACTTATTAAATCTAAATAACAAAGGTTATAAAGCTTTATTTTTACAAGGAGGAGCTAGTATGCAGTTCTTAATGACTGCTTACAATTTGCTTGAAAATAAAGCGGGTTACATAAACACAGGAGCTTGGTCTACAAAAGCATTAAAAGAAGCGAAAAATTTTGGAGACGCAATAGAGATTGCCTCTTCAAAGGATGCCAATTTTAATTATATTCCCAAAGGTTACTCAGTTGATTCTGATCTAGATTATCTCCACATTACTACTAACAATACAATTTTTGGTACTCAATTTCATGATATTCCAGAATCTGATACAAATTTGATATGTGATATGTCTTCAGATATTTTTTCAAGAGATATTGATTTTTCTAAATTTTCATTAATATATGCTGGAGCTCAAAAAAATATGGGGCCTGCAGGAACCACTTTAGTTGTAGTAAAAGAAGAAATACTTGGAAAGGTTTCAAGAACTATTCCTTCAATGTTGGATTATA
>ERZ1046876.888-NODE-888-length-21108-cov-4.998100_pt1 | contig 21108 bp, 17 predicted proteins | sample MGYA00383094_ERZ1046876 | MGnify/ENA primary metagenome ERZ1046876 (study PRJEB29581, sample SAMEA5548364) | metagenome | biome: marine; feature: coastal; material: water | depth 50 m | study: Short-term variability in the microbial, nano- and picoplankton...
TTCCTATTAAGTCATCAGATAACGATAGAGTAATGGCAAGTACAATTACTTATGATAATAAAGGCAATCGAGTTTCACAATATAATAAAATACATCTTTTTGATGTGACACTTCCTAAATCAAATGAATCGTATAACGAGTCTAAATATTTTATGCCTGGAGAAAAAATTGAAGTAATAGATACTCCAATAGGACGCGCAGGAATAGCTTGTTGTTATGATTTAAGGTTTCCAGAATTATTTAGATTGCAACACGAAGAAAAAATAGAAGTGATAATTATTCCTGCATCTTTCACAGAACAAACAGGAAAAGTTCATTGGGAAACTTTGATAAAAGCAAGAGCTATTGAGAATCTATCATTTGTTATATCTTCATGCCAAGGAGGTTATCATGTTAACGGGAAAAAAACTTTTGGTCATTCTATGATTGTTAATCCTTGGGGACAAACTCTAGATATTATTGAGAAAGGGAAGGGCTTTATTACTAGCGATATAGATTTGACTCAACTAAAATCTATTAGAGAAAACTTTCCTGTTCTAGAGCATATTAAATTGATAAATAAATCATGAATATAATAAAAGAACATATTTTCCCAAATAATCACCTTGGTATTGATAAAATTGAAAGTATAGTGTCTGAGTCCTCTGGATCATCAATTGATCTTTCAGATTTATATATTCAATATACAACAGTGGAAAGTTGGTCTTGCGAAGATGGAATTGTAAAAAATGGCTCACAACATATTGATAGTGGATATGGCATAAGAGCCATCAGTAATGAAAAAACAGGATTTTCATATGGAAATAATTTTGATTTTGATGAAATTATAAAAGCTGCAAAACTATCTAAGTCTATAGTTAAGTCAAATATTTCGCAGTCTTTAAATCTAAAAGAATATACAGATTTTAAAAAACTCTATATTTCTGAGTCTCCTCTAACATCTGTAAGCGACAACAGTAAAGTTGACTTTTTAAAAGAAATGAATAGATATATAAAAAATAAAGATAAAAGAGTTCAACAAGTAATCATTAATTTAAGTGCTAGTCATGATTCAGTATTTGTTGCAAATTCACTTGGGACATACAGCTTTGATGATCGACCGTTAGTTAGATTCAACGTAATGGTAATATTAAAATCTGGTGATAGAGTTGAACGAGGAAGTGCTGGAGGAGGAGGAAGATACTCCTATGTTAATTTATTAGAAACCAAAAGACCTTTTGAGCTTGCTGATGAAGCGATTAGAATAGCTGATGTAAATTTATCTTCTAAGCCTTGTAAAGCGGGTAATACAACTGTCGTTTTAGGTTCAGGATGGCCAGGGGTTCTTTTACATGAAGCTGTTGGACATGGTCTTGAAGGAGACTTTAACAGAAAAAAAACATCAAACTTTTCTGATCTAATAGGACAAAGTGTAGCATCTGAACTTTGTACAGTTATTGATGATGGAACAATTAGTGATCGAAGAGGGTCATTATCTATAGATGATGAAGGTACACCAACTGCTAAGAATACTTTGATAGAAAATGGAGTCTTGAAAGGTTATATGCAAGATTTAATGAATGCAAAACTAATGAATGTAAAACCTACTGGAAATGGAAGAAGAGAAAGTTATGCTCATTTACCAATGCCTCGAATGACAAACACATACATGCTTGGTGGCTCATCTAATGCAGAAGAAATTATTGATAGTGTAAAAGACGGTATTTATGCAGTTAACTTTTCTGGTGGACAAGTTGATATTACAAGCGGACAGTTTGTGTTTACTGCATCGGAAGCATATAAAATAGAATCCGGAAAAATCAAAAATTCAATCAAAGGTATGACGCTGATAGGGAATGGCCCAGATGTATTAAAGAAAGTATCTATGGTTGCCGATGATATGAAATTGGATGATGGAGTAGGTACTTGCGGCAAAGAGGGACAGAGCGTTCCTGTTGGAGTTGGTCAACCAACACTTAAAATTGATGATATAACAGTCGGTGGAACGGAAGTATAATATGCCGAAGAGTTTCAAAGATACTACTGATAATTTAAGAAATATATTAGATGATTTAGATAAAAAAAGAGAATATGAGTTTCATTTTAACTCTGCAACAGGTGCAGATATAACTTCGAGGTTTGGTGATGTTGAGAATATTCAATATCATAATGATGAGTCATTAACTGTTACATGCATTGATGGAAAAAGAAAAGGTGTAGCAAGCACTAACAACCTCTCCAGTGAAAGTATAAAACTAACGATTGAAAAGAGTCAATCTATCGCATCATTTTTAGAAAGTGATAAGTATCAAGGACTAGCAAGTAATAATTTAATAAATCAGTTGGACATTGATTGTGGCATTTATTTTCCAAAAGAATTTACTACTGAACAACTAATTGACTTAACTATTGAATGTGAGAAAACAGCATTAAATTATGATAAAAGAATAAATAATAGTGAAGGGTCAGAGTATGGATATTCACAATCAAATAACTTGCTTCTTAATTCACATGGTGCAGCAGGATCATATTCATCAACAAGTTATACACTTTCTTGTGTTGTGATTGCTGAAGAAAAAGGTCTAAAAGAAAGAGACTATGCATATACAACTAGAAGAAATTTTGAAAGAACTGATAATGCAAAATCCATTGGTGAACTCAGTGCAAAAAAAGTTATATCAAGGCTTGGAGCTAAATCTGTTTCTACAAGAAAATGTCCTATAATCCTAACGCCTGAATTATCTGTTGGTTTATTTTCTTCATTTTTATCAGCAATCAATGGTAATAATATTTATAAGAAAAATAGTTTTTTATCTAACTATTTAAATAAAAAAGTATTTGCTAACCATATAAATATTTTTGAAAAACCAAACATTGAAGAAGGGTTAGGAACAAAACCTTTTGATGGTGAAGGTGTTGTTACTTATGAAAAACCTATTATTGAATCAGGCGTACTTAGCACTTTCATGCTCGATACGTATTCTGCTAATCATTTAAATTCAAAATCTACAGGAAATAGTGGCTATACAAATATAATTATAGAATCATCGAATACATTGAATAATGATATTGTTTCATCTATTAATGATGGGATATTAGTAACTGAAATGATGGGTTCTGGAGCGAATATCCTAACAGGAGATTATTCTAGAGGTGCATTTGGATATCTCATAGAAAAAGGAAAAATCACTCATCCAATAACCAATTTTACAATTGCTTCAAATATGATAGATATGTTTAGTAATATTATTGAACTTGGAAGTGATTACTATGAAAACTCAAAAGTTAAATGTGGGTCAGTATTAATTGATAATATGACCGTGGGTGGGAACTAATCAAATTAATTGTGTAACTTAGTAATACATGTAATAGTAAATAATATGCCAATCTTGAAGAATTTAGTAATCCTTTCTTTATTTATTATTAGTCAAAATGTACTTGCATCTGATGGACGTACAATGACTGATAAATTGACTTGCTATAACTATGAAAAACGTATCGTTTTTATACTAGATTTGAAGAAGGATAATGAAAAGTTAAATAATATGAATTTAGCCGTCGTAAAAAGAACTGAAAACTCAATAGAATTGGTAGCACCTGACTTACTCGTGAAATTTAACTCACATAATTTTATTATGAATGTGATACCTACTAGAGCATCAGAAGCTCTTACAATGGATTGCACTATTAATTAAGTTGTAATTCTGTATTTAGTCCTTAGAATTAAGTAGCCAAGCACTGCAGAGATAATAGACCCTAAAAATATTCCAAGTTTACTACTATCAATATAAACGTCATCAGTAAAAGCTAACCCATTAATAAATAAACTCATAGTGAAACCTATGCCGCATAAAAGCGACAAGCCAAAGATATCCTTTAAGGCTGTACCTTCTGGGAGTCGAAATATTTTTGTCTTCAGACCTATAAATGTAAATAATGTAATTCCAATTGGTTTACCTATAAGCAATCCTAGTATAATACCTAAAGAAAGAGGGCTAAATACACTATTTAAAGTAACATCACTAAAGCTAATATCACTATTAAAAAATGCGAATATCGGAAGAACAAGTATTCCAACGAAATTATGTAACTTATGTTCAAGATATTTTAACATTGAGTGATCAAAATGTTTATTGCTTGAATTTGGAATTGTTGTCGCTAAAAGTACACCGGCAATTGTAGCATGAACACCAGATTGAAGAACAAAATACCATAAAAATAATCCTAAGATAATATAGGCATACATCCTTTGTACACCTGCATAATTCATAAACACTAAAAGCATTAGAGCTACTACAGAATAGATTAAGTAAATTGTATTTATTTCTGATGTGTAAAAAAAAGCTATTATTAATACCGCCCCTAAATCATCAATAATGGCTAATGATAATAAAAAAACTTTCAGACTCAGAGGTACTTTTTTACCTATTACTAACAGCACTGCTAATGAGAATGCAATATCAGTAGCAGTGGGAATCGCCCATCCAGACATATTTTCTGGATTATTAATATTTACCAGTAAGTAGATGAATGCTGGTATAGCCATTCCTCCAATTGCCGCTATTGCAGGTAAAATCATTCTATCGTAACTAGATAGCTCACCTTCTAATATTTCTCTTTTAAGTTCGAGTCCAATGACAAAGAAAAATATTGCCATTAAACCGTCATTAACCCAGTGTGAAATATTTTTTGTAAAGTTAAAATCACCTATGTTTATAGGGATATAAGTATATTTAAGATCATAATATAATGATTGAAAAGGACTATTCACTATAATCAGAGCAATAATTGCAAATAGCAATAATAAAATTCCTGATTTCTCTTCTCTTGAAAAAAAATTCTTTATCGCTTGTGTAATCTTTAGAGGATTATTCATTTATAATACAACAGTGCATATTATTTTTAACATTATCATATATTTAAACTATTAGCATTGAGAGATCTTTGGATTCAATATTTTTTGTAAGAGCTCCTATTGATATATAATCAACACCCTTCAAAGCAAATCTATTTATATTATCTAAACTAATTGACCCTGAGACTTCTATCTTAATTTTTAATTTATAAGATAAAAACTCTTTTAACATTACAGAAGTAAAGTTATCTAATAATATTCTATCTATCTTTAGTCTTGATAAACTTTTAGCAAATTTTAGTGTTTTTGCTTCTACAACCACAGTTTTATTATTTTTAATAGCTTTTTGTATGAGCGAATTAGGATCTTTCGCGAACTGTAGATGATTTTCTTTAATTAATACTGCAGCTGAAAGATCTTCTCTATGAGACATGCAGCCTGCAGCAACACATGCATCTCTGAGAGGTCTGCGAAATAACGGTATTGTTTTTCTTGTATGTAAAATTTTTATTTTTTTATTTTTTACTCTTTTTTTAAAGCGTATACATAAATCATAAGTACCTGACATAGTTTGTAAATAATTCAGAGCTACTCTCTCCGATCTTAGAAGAGAGTGATTTGATCCATAAATTTCAGCAATAATTTCATTATTCTTGACATAAGCCCCATCATTAATAAGAGTTTTTACTTTTGTTTTTTTATCTACTTGCTTAAATACATCTTTAAACCAATTTAATCCATATATATAGAATGTTTCCTTTGCTTTTAAGATCGCCTTACAGTCCTTCTTCAAAAGCAGAAGTTTCGTCGTTACATCTTTTTTATACTGATCTTCCCTTAGTGCTAATTTTATATGTTCTTCATTATTCATAATATATTTAAGCTCTAAAACTGTGTTTACATTCGTTTGTTTTGTTAAATATTATCGGACTTAGTAGTATTAATGCAATTAGATTAGGCATGGCCATTAAACCATTCATGACATCAGCAATTAACCAAATTAAATTTAACTCTATAACAGCTGCTATAGGAATAATTAAAACCCAAATAATTCGATAATATATAATTACACCTGTACCAAAAAGAAACTCTGCGCATTTTTCTCCATAGTAACTCCATCCTATGATGGTGCTAAAAGAAAACAGTACTAAACCGAATATAACAATATATTTACCATTAGTTAAGAGATGTTCAAAAGATGTAACTGTTAATACTGCACCATTAAGTTCGCCTACCCATTGGTTACTCATTAGAATCACAAAAGCAGTAATTGTACATACTATAAGAGTATCTATTAACGGCTCTAACATAGAAATCATCCCTTGTTTGATTGGATTATTTGTATTTGCAACTGCATGAGCAATTGGTGAACTTCCTAAACCTGCTTCATTAGAAAATACACCCCTAGCTATACCGTATCTCAGAGCAACCCACATCGTTGCTCCAGCAAATCCGCCTGTTGCTGCTGTTGTTGTAAACGCTGATGTAATAATTAAATTAAAGACATATGAGACATCGTTAAGATTCAAAATAATTATAGAGAGCCCTCCAAAAATATAAACTGCAGACATAAACGGAACTAGTTTTGACGTGATATTTCCAATTGACTTAATTCCTCCAAGTATTACCAATGCAACTAAAATAGATATTAATATTCCTATACTAAGAAACGAAAATCCAAATTCACTATTAATAACATGTGATACTGAATTTACCTGAACACCATTTCCAATACCTAAAGCAGCAACCATACCTGCTGCAGCAAATAGATATGCAAAAAATTTATAGTTTCCAGATAAACCATTTTTGATATAGTACATTGGGCCACCAACAATCTCACCATTTTCATTTTTTTCTCTATACTTAATAGCGAGAAACGCTTCAGCATATTTAGTTGCCATTCCGAAAAGAGCTGAAATCCACATCCAAAAAATAGCACCTGGTCCACCAATATAAATTGCAGTGGCGACGCCAGCTATGTTGCCTGTACCAACTGTTGCAGATAATGCAGTAGTTAAAGATTGAAAAGACGTTATCTCTCCATCCGCATCCCCTTTGTCTTCTTGAAATAACTGCTTAAACGCCGTAAGTAAATATGTAAATGTAAAACCTTTTAAACCAAGGCTTAGAAAAATACCCGTTCCTAAAATCAATATGAGTGTGAATGGTCCCCATATAAAACTGCTAACAAGATTCAAAAAATCATACATTATCTTTCTTGTGTATCACTTGTACTGCTGTATCTCTATTTAAATTTTCCTGTCTGAGCTCTTCAAAAATAAAATCTGAGTAATGCGGGATATCATATCCTTCCTTTAGTTTTGTACCAACTGTATGCGAATGATCTATGGACTTATACGTATTGCTTAAATGTCTGTTAATTAAGATTATAAAACCATCTTTTTCAAGACTTCCTAGAGCACTTTCTATAATTTTTTTCCCCAAATCTTCATTATAGAATTCTTCATCAATTAGAATAACATTATGTTCTTCAATAAGATTTCTCGTATCCATATCTAAATTATCTTTTGTATTGGCTACTATTAAATCATCTTTATAGAACTCATCATTAATTGCATCTGTGGCTAATTTTTCTACATCTGTAATAAAGTGACTATATTTTGAGGGAATATTATTCGGTATATAATCAGAATAATCTAGAATATCTTTTTTATTATTTGAATAAACTTTAGTGTTTTTTATATTCATGTAGTCACTGCAAGCAAGCTCTATACCCACAAGCGGGTTATCACTAAATATTCCTAAATTAATTTTTTTATTTCTTCCATGATTATCAAGAATTATTTTTTCTACAACTGCACTTAGTCTTAAGTTTTTATTTTGATTATTTATTTCTGTCTTCAATTGATTGTGATTATTTTTCATATAAAGTTCGGGTATTACTCGATTAATAAAATGTGTAAAAGTACTGTTTCTAACTTTAGGCTCCTTTTTTCCAATTCGCATAGACATAACACCATCATTTTCTGCCCAGATGTTGCTCATACCCCACCATTTTTGACGACTTTGAAAAGCCACTTCTAAAATACTCCTTGACCAATAGTTTTTTTCGACTCCTTGTCTTTCAGCATAAACTGGAAAGATGACTGCACCATCTTTTTTAATAACATACATAAGGTATCTCAAAAATTCAGCTCCCCAATTATTAGCATAGAGAGGAAAACTTATTCCTAAATAAATTCTATCAATTGAATGTTTCTGGAAGGGATAAAATAAAGATGATGATTCAGAATCATTATCAAAATTTAACGAATCTAGCGTATAGCTCTTAATATCAATGACAGGTTTAATAGCACCATGCTTATCTCTGGTGTCAGATGCATAGTAATCAATGTCATCATTAATATATTTATTGGATTTATGAAAAATTATATCAGTCATATGTCGTCTATATGTAAGCTTATGAGATAATAACATGTGTGTATATGTCAACAATAGGGCTAAATTAAGATTAAAACTTGAAAAATATAAATTTAAAGTCCTAACATCACCAATATCTTGAGTGGAAAAGCATAAAGATAGATAACAAAACTCGCCGAGCATACTGTTGCGACAAAGAGATAATACTTTCGCATACAGAATATAAAATACTGGAGTTTCTAACAAGTAACCCTGGAGAAGTTTTTTCAAGAGAAGAGATTATCTCTTCTGTCTGGAAAAAAGGTAGTAGTACTGGCCCAAGGGCAGTAGATGTACATGTGAGAAGACTAAGAAAAGCTATAAATTCAAGTAAGATTTGTAATTTAACTATAAGATCTTCTAGATCTTTTGGCTACTCAATTGATTCTTCAGAATAATTTCAAACCTTAACAATACTGTAACAAAAAAATAATAAAAACTACTTTACATAGATGTTGAATAAACTACTATTAACTTGAAATTAATCAACGAAAAAAAAGAGGTTCAATATGGAACTTAGCATCGTTTGGATGTACTTGGGATTTATTCTCGCGGCATATTCAGTTATAGCTAATGACTCAATACAAACATTAGGTACTTTTCTCTCAGCAAACAAAGCAGATTTTCCATGGTACGTTTTATGGTTTGCAGCATCAATAATGCTAGTTATTTCGATCACATATGGATGGTATTTCTATAATGGTGATATCTCATATGAAAGATTAACAAGAATTCCTTTTCAAGAAGTGCAATGGTATCATGCTTTAGCTCCAGGTATTTTGTTGCTATTAACACGATCAGGTATACCAGTTTCAACAACATTTTTAGTATTATCAGCATTTGCTAGCGTTACTGTTTTAGAAAAAATGTTAGTGAAGTCTATTGTAGGTTACGGTGTTGCCGCAATAACAGCTTATCTCGTTTGGATTATAATAGAGAGAATTATTAACGAAAAGCAAGATCATCCAAAACACAGGAAATTTTGGAGAGTGGCTCAATGGGTCACAAGTGGGTGGCTATGGTTTGCTTGGTTACAACATGACATGGCTAATATTGCCGTATTCCTCCCTAGACAATTAGATTTAACAAATTTAATCATAGTTTTAATATCAACAATTTTAATTCTTGGCTACGTTTTCTACACAGGTGGCGGGAAAATTCAGGAAGTAGTTATAAGTAAACATGGAGCACGTTTTGCCCGTTCCACAACAATCATTAATCTTGTTTATGCTGCAATACTTTTTTATTTTAAGGAGCTTAATGATTTGCCCATGTCAACAACATGGGTATTTGTAGGTTTATTATCAGGTCGTGAATTAGCTATTTCATCTGTAATAGAAGATTATAGATTTAAATATGTATTTCCTATTATCGCTAAAGATTTTGGAAAGATGTTATTTGGATTAGGAGCAAGTGTTGCGATTGTTCTAATAATTCATCAAATTATAGTACCTAATGGGTTTTAAAAAAAAACTGGAGAATATAAATGAAAAAACTATTACTTACCCTTTTTTTATTTTTTGTTTCAAATTGGTCTTTTTCAGGACCATATATAATGTCAAAACATGAATTTAAGATGGATGATACAAACTACACCAAAACTATTAATCATATTAGATTTGGAAACTCTTGGAAAACACATGGAGGTCTTAAACTGTATGGAGAATTTGGAATAGCAGAATCAGTTAGCCACGGTTCAGATATTTTTGAGGGCGATGCCGGAAAATCATATGAATTTGGCTTTAGTAAAAAGGCTACAGATTCATTTTCTTGGAAAGGAAAATGGGAAGGGTTAGAATCACATAATTCATCGAATTCTCATAAGATTGAAATTAAAACTAAATGGCAATTCTAACGTATAAATTTATCCATCTATTTGATTTAGATAGTTTGCATGAAAATTGTTCATAAAAGTTTTTCATCAAAATCATATATATACAGAGCTTACTTACTAATGTAGATACATTTATGTTATCTTTAATAAATAAAATGTAAGAATTAATTGAAAATTAGAGAGGTCAGTACCGATGCCCGCAGAAAGCATTAATAATGAGAATACTGTAACTCTAGATCAATTATCCGAAGTTCTTGATAGCGGAGCCGTTATCAAAGCAAAGAACTTACTCAATTCTCTATATCCTTCTGAAATTGCAGATGTCATTGAAAGTGCACCACGAAATAGAAGAGATCTTTTATGGAGGCTAGTTACCGATGAAAATAAAGGTGAGACTCTCGCAGAGCTTAATGATGAAGTAAGAGAAAATCTGATAGACGAACTTATTGATAGAGATGGTACAGAGGGCCTAGTAAGAATTGCAGAGAAGTTAGATACTGATGATCTAGCTGATATTATTCAATCGCTCCCAAAACATCTAACCAAAAAAGCAATTAAAAGTCTTACCAAACAAAATCAAGAGAGACTTGAAAAAGTAATCTCATTTGAAGATGGAACTGCTGGAGGCTTAATGAATACAGATACTATTACTATCAGGAGTAATGTCACCATTGATATACTCTTAAAATATTTAAGAAGAATGAAAAGTCTACCAGATCAAACTGATAAAATTTTTGTTACAGATAGAATTAACATGTACCATGGCTTTGTTTCTTTAAATGATGTTTTAGTTGCAGAACCTTCAAAATATGTTTTTCAAATTATGCAAAAAGATGATGATCCAATAGATCCTAATTTAGGTGAACATGAAGTATCAAGACGATTTGAAAATGCAGATTTAGTATCAGCTGCAGTTGTTGATAGCCAAGGTTTTTTGTTAGGACGAATCACTGTCGATGATGTAGTTGATGTCATAAGAGAAGAGGTTGATGAGAGTGTGTTAAATATGGCTGGACTTAAAAAAGATGATGATATTTTTGCTCCTGTCATACAAAGTACAAAAAGAAGGACATTATGGTTGGGAGCCAACTTTTTAACTGCTCTCCTAGCTGCAGCGGCTATAGGTATTTTTGAGGCCACTATTGAGAAGGTTGTAGCTTTAGCTATTTTAATGCCAATTGTTGCAAGCATGGGGGGTATTGCAGGAAGCCAAAGCCTAGCATTGGTAATAAGAGCGCAAGCTCTTGATCAGATTGGCTCAACAAATTCAAAACTACTTATTTATAAAGAATCTGCTATTGGTTTATTAAACGGAATTATATGGTCTGGAATCGTAGCAACAATCGTTTACTTATGGTTTAACAGTATTTTTCTTGGCGGGGTTATTGCAGCTGCCTTAATGATTAATTTGATTGTCGGTGCTATCAGCGGAGTTAGCTTACCTCTTATTTTGGAAAAGTTTGATATCGATCCTGCACTTGCAGGAGGCGTTATTCTGACAACCCTTACAGATGTGGTTGGTTTTGTTTCACTTTTGGGAATAGCATCTTTTCTAATGTAATTATTAGTATATTTGCATAATCTTATACTCAAGTAAATTCAACGACTTCACAAGTTATCCACAACTAAATCACAGACTTAAACACAATATATAGTGTTTTTAGTAATTTCAAACCACTATATTTGGTGGTATAATTATTTTCATAATATCTCAATTCAGGGGTAGAACACGAGAGAAAGAACATGTCAGAAGAAACAGAAAAGCTAAACATAGAATCGCCACTTAACAATCCAACCAATGATGAAACATCTCAACTTGAACCTGTGCCTGGTCGTTACAGAGTAATGAGAAGGAACGGCAAAGTTACAGCATATGATTCTCATAAAATTGTTGTAGCAATGACTAAAGCATTTTTAAGTGTTGAAGGAAGTAGTGCAGCTGCATCATCAAGAATTCATACAGAAGTAGAAAACTTAACAGATAAAGTTGACCGCACCATCAAAAGAAGATTTCCTAATGGAGGTGTTATTCATATAGAAGATATTCAAGATCAGGTCGAGCTAGCAATTATGAGAGCTGGTTATCAAGATGTAGCTAGAGCATATGTTATCTATAGAGAAGATAGATCAAAGGCTAGAAAACTCGGAGTAGAGCAAACAGAAGATATGCCGATATCTAAAAATATGCAGCTTGATGATGGATCTACTGTTCCTATTGATTTTAAAAAGTTAAAAAAGATTATTTCAGAGAGCTGTCTAGATATTGATGATGTTTCAGAAGAATTGATATTTAATACTATTGATAAAAATGTTTACGATGGTATAAAAAAATCGGATCTCTCAGATTCTATATTAATTTCAGTAAGACCTCTAATTGAAAAAGACCCAAACTATTCTTATGTCTTAGCAAGACTACTTTCAAATAGTATGACTGAAGAAGCATATAATTTTCTTCAACTTGACACTTTAGATCTAAGTATGAATTCTATGAAGAAGTCTTATTCTCAATATTTTTTAAACTACATAAAAAAAGGAGTAGAGCTAAAACATCTTGATCCTGAACTATTAAATTATGATTTAAATCTTTTATCAAAAAATATAGATCTATCTAGAGATATGCAATTTACCTATTTAGGTTTACAAACATTATATGATAGATACTTTATTCATGATAAAGAGACTAGATTTGAATTGCCACAAGCATTTTTCATGAGAGTTGCAATGGGTCTTGCAATTAATGAAGAAGATAGAGAAGCAAAATCAATTGAATTCTATAAATTGTTATCATCGTTTGATTTTATGTCTAGTACTCCAACATTGTTTAATTCAGCAACACTGAAGCCTCAATTATCATCATGTTACTTATCAACTTTACCAGATGACTTACGAGGCATATTTGAAGGAATAAGTGATGATGCAATGCTTTCTAAATTTGCTGGCGGTCTCGGTAATGATTGGTCGCAAGTAAGAGCACTCGGATCATATATAAAAGGAACTAACGGCAAAAGTCAGGGTGTCATTCCATTCCTTAAAGTGGCTAATGATACTGCTGTTGCGGTTAATCAAGGAGGCAAAAGAAAAGGAGCAATGTGTGCCTATCTAGAAACATGGCATTTAGATATTGAACATTTTCTTGAACTTAGAAAAAACACTGGTGATGAGAGACGGAGAACTCATGATATGAATACAGCGAACTGGATACCTGATTTATTCATGAAGCGAGTTCATGCTAATGAGGAGTGGACATTATTTTCACCTTCAGACACACCAGACCTGCATGATTTGTATGGTTTAGAATTCGAGGAAAAATATAACGAGTATGAAAATTTAGCAAAATCTGGTGGTATTAAAAACTTTAAAACAGTTAATGCGGTTGATATTTGGAGAAAAATACTTAGTATGCTTTTCGAAACCGGCCATCCTTGGATAACATTTAAAGACCCATGTAATATTAGATCGCCTCAGCAGCATAAAGGAGTAGTACATTCGTCAAATTTATGTACAGAAATAACACTAAATACCTCCAAAGATGAAATCGCCGTATGTAACCTAGGCTCTGTTAATCTAGCTGCTCATATTACGGAATCTGGAAAAATAGATACAAAAAAATTAAAGAAAACTATATCAACTGCTATGCGAATGCTTGACAATGTTATTGAATATAATTATTACAGTGTTGATAAAGCAAAAAACTCAAATTTAAAACACCGTCCTGTTGGTTTAGGAGTAATGGGATTTCAAGATGCTTTATATAAAATTCGCGTTCCTTATGAATCTGAAGAAGCTGTTGATTTTGCTGATAAAAGCATGGAGTATGTCAGCTATTTCGCAATAGAGGCGTCTATGGAGCTTGCAAAAGAAAGGGGTGCATATGAAACATTCGAAGGTTCTCTTTGGAGTCAAGGCATTCTTCCTATCGACAGCTTAAGAAACTTAAAAAAAATTCGCGGAAAGTATTTGGACGTAAATCTTAATGAAAGCCTGAAGTGGGATGAGCTAAGAGATAAAATTAGAAAGCATGGAATACGAAACTCTAATACACTTGCTATAGCGCCAACTGCAACTATATCAAACATATGTGGAGTGTCTCAATCAATTGAGCCAACGTATCAAAACTTATATGTTAAATCCAATTTATCTGGGGAGTTTACAGTCATTAACCCGTATTTAATTAAAGATCTTAAAGATAGAGACTTATGGGATGAAGTCATGATAAAAGATTTAAAATATTTTGATGGTCAACTACAACCAATCAATAGAGTGCCAGAAGATTTAAAATCAATTTATTCTACTTGTTTTGAAATTGATACAAGATGGTTAGTTGAAGCAGCAGCTCGTAGACAAAAATGGATTGATCAATCACAGTCTTTAAATCTGTACATACCAGATTCAGACGGAAAAAAACTTGATAGCGCATATAAACTTGCTTGGATAAGAGGATTAAAGACAACTTATTATCTGCGTTCATTGGGCGCTACACATGTAGAGAAAAGTACTGCAGACAACGCTGGATCAGGATTAAATGCTGTTGAAACTAACACTAAAGAAGCTAAACAATGCTTAATTGATGATCCTGAATGTGAGGCATGTCAATAATGAATCTATACATACCAGATTTCATGATTTATATGATTGCAATAGTTGCAATAGTATATGTAATCATAAAACTAAAAAAATTAGAAAATGAAAGAATATCAGTAATAAAAAAGCTGAAAAATAATTAAAAGGAGACAATTATGTATAACTGGGACGACCCTATAAATGATGCGCTTAGCAAGCCAGATATAGTGCCTGAAAAAAAAATACAAACACAATCAGTTGATAAAAACGAAGAGAGTGCACCATCACAGATTCAAGATTTTCCAGAAGCTGCTGATAGCGGTGTTGGTTCTACTGGGATGGAAAATATTGAACACGGCGCGAAAAGAATACAAGTTGATGACAAAGCAATTATTAATTGCCGCGCAGATTTAAACCAACTTGTGCCTTTTAAATATAAATGGGCTTGGCAAAAATACTTAGACGGTTCTGCAAATCATTGGATGCCTGAAGAGATTCCTATGCATGATGATATAAAGTGTTGGAACGACCCAGAAGCGCTTAGACCTGAAGAAAGAGAAATGGTTGAGAGAAATCTTGGTTTTTTTTCTACAGCAGATTCACTTGTAGCTAATAATTTAGTTTTAGCTGTCTATAAGCACATAACTAATCCCGAATGCAGACAGTACCTATTACGTCAAGCATTTGAAGAAGCTATTCATACTCATGCATATCAATATTGCGTACAATCACTCGGTTTAGACGAGACAAGAATATTTAATATGTACAGAGAGTTACCGGCAGTAGCAACAAAAGCAGAATGGGCACTTCCGTTTACACAAAGTCTTGGTGACCCAAGCTTTAAGACTGGAACACATAAAGACGATCAAAGATTACTTAGAGATTTAATTGCATTTTATGTTGTTTTTGAGGGGATATTTTTTTACGTTGGGTTTACACAAATTTTATCATTAGGAAGAAGGAATAAGCTCACTGGAGTATCTCAACAATTCCAATATATTTTAAGAGATGAATCTATGCATATGAACTTTGGTATTGATGTAATCAATCAAATTAAAAATGAAAACCCTAGTCTTTGGACAGAAGAATTTCAACAAGATATGATTAAATTAATCAAAACAGGAGTTGATCTTGAAACTCAGTATGGACGAGATACTATGCCGAAACCTATGCTTGGTATGGATGCTCAAAAATTTGAAGAGTATATAAAATTTATAGCTAATAGAAGATTTGAAAGTATAGGACTACCACATCAATACCCTGGAGCAACTAATCCTTTTGAATGGATGTCTGAAATGATGGATCTGAATAAGGAGAAGAACTTTTTTGAAACACGCGTAACTGAATATAAAACTGGCGGACAACTTAAGTTTTAATTAATATCTACGTAAAATATTTTTTACTAGCTGACGCATACTAACAGCTAGTAAAAAATGATAAACGCTAATAAAAATAATTGTCGACACCATCAAGTTGAATGCAAAAGGCAGTCCATGTAAGTAGTTTTCTAATAATAATCCTAAGCTATAGTTATTGTTATAGGCAATGTAATGACCAAGATTACTAATACTAAAGAATATAAAATTAGCATAGATGGTATTAATAAAACTTATATAAAAGTTCATATTTTTTTGTTGGATATATAAAAATATTACAATAAATGTATATGATATATAAATAAATAAATTAGATAGATGAACACCATAATATAAATCTGAAAGCAATTGAGCAATAAAAATCATTAGCATTAAATGATATTTATTTTTTATGAAATACGATCCAACTATAATAGTTGCAATAAAAGGTGACATATTACTAAAGCTACTCGAAAGTTTAGCTATAATTAATAAACCTAAAATAGATATGTTTGTATAAATGTAAGTTTTCATAGTTTCAACTTATAATATCAATAATCATAAGAATAAGTAATGAAGAATGATCTATTAGCAGTATTATAATTATGTGAGTTTCTATATTTTCTATTAAATAAATTCTTTAGACTAAAATTGACAGATGAGTTGATTGTTGTGAAGTTGTAATTTAAGTTAGCAACATAGTATGAACCCATATCAATATCGTAATAAGGTGTCGCTTTTCGTGTACCTTCGCTAATTATATCAAGATTTAATGAATTATTATTATTAAACATATAAGCAACATTGACGTTTAATTTATGCTTACTTCTCTTGGATAAATTCTGGTTATTGGTTTTATCTTTAGGAATCATATAATTATAGGAAAATTTATAATTTAATAGTTTCGTAATATATTTATAGTTCATTTCTAATCCAGTTATTTCGGCTTCAGCAATATATTGAACTGAATTAATATCCGCTTCAATAAGGTTCTTAATTTGTGTTTTATACAATGAAGTTTGAAAAATAGAATTATTATTTAGAAAAGTTTTAAGATTAAATTCAAATGATAACGATTTTTCGGGAAGTAGTTTATCGTTACCACCATATCCATATAAATCAGTGGCATCAGGAGCTCTAAAAGCTTTGTTTATATTAAAAGAGTATACATCCTTATTTTTTTTGAATGATATACCAACATTACCAAGTGTAAAGTTACCAAACTGTGAATGATTGATAAACCTTATCCCATAATTTACATTACCATCATGATTAAAAACATCTTCTTGATAATATAGCTCTCTAATTATTGGATCTGTAATATATCTTGTCCCATAAGATAATTCACTCATGTGCTCTTTAGTGTAAGTTACTCCTATCTTATTTACAAAATGCTTATTAATAAGAATATAAGATAAATCATATTTATTTCTTAGTGTTTTTGTAAAATCAGTCGCATCACTTGCTGCCTGAGAAATCTTATTTTGTGTTTTTGTATATTTGAAGTTCAATGTATTTAGATTTATGAACTTCTTTATATCTACGTTATAAAAATGATCATTATGATCTTGATTTAAATTAGATCCGAATGAATCATATTGAGTGTTACCATCTGAAGTATAAATTTTTGATGTAAATGAATAATTCTTTGAATAATGGTCGATGCCAAAAAGTATATCATTTGAGTTATATCCATGTTTTTTCGAAGAGGATATTTTTGTAGGGAATGATTTTGATTCTTGACTGTTTACATTTAATTGAATATTAAGATTATTATAATTAAGGGCTTTATGTAGGGTCATGCTATTAGTTGCCCACGAACCAGTTGATAAAGTAATAGCATCAACATTCTTTTTTGTGATTATATTAATGATACCGCCAATTGAATTTGCCCCATAAAGAGAAGAAGATGTACCCTTAATAATTTCAATTTTATCAATTAAATGAATAGGTATATTCTGTATGGGCGCCAGGCCTAGCGTTCCAGGATTAAGCTCAACTCCATCCAATATAATCTTAGTATGATTACTTTCAGTACCTCTTGTAAAAATTGATGTTGTTTGTCCAATACCTCCTGTAGCACTGATACTTATCGAACTTATAGTGTTTAATAAACTAGCAACATCTCTGAAACCACTCTTCTTTATGTCTTTTGATGTAAGTATATCTACAGAAGCTGGAGACGAATGGATATCTATTGGAGAGACAGACGCACCTACAACTATTGGGCTTAATATATTATCCGCATATACATGACTCATCCACATGAATATCATGCTGGATAGCAGCAAATTTTTTAAAGTCATACGATTATATGACTATCAAACTAAAAATAGATTTCATAGCACCACCGCTAAAGTAGATCTCACCACGTTGGCATTCGGACTATTGTTCACCGTTGCGGGGGCAGTGTCAGATTATGTATTCACTGACTTTCCCAACCTCGTAAGAATTAATTTTTTACTCCAATACCTTTATCGAGTAAATATATAGCTAAAGAGTACAACAAAAATATTAAAATGAACATCATAATAACTGCATCATAAGTATTCATTTCTTCTATGCCAATAAAAGCATATCTGTATGCACTTACCATATATGCAATTGGATTAAACATTGATATAGACTGCCAAGTTTCTGGTAAGTCATAGATGGAATAAAAAGTACCTCCCAAATATGTTAGTGGTGTTAATACAAAAGTTGGAATAATATTAATATCATCAAAGCTTTTAGCATAGACTGCATTTATAAAACCTAGTATTGAAAATAGAATGCTTACAAGTAAAGTTAAAAAGATTGCTAAATAAATATTATGAATAGGAATATTTGTAAATGATAGTGACACTAGATATACAGCAAAGCCAACAACAAACGCTCTTGAAACACCTCCTAAAACATACCCTATGAGGATTACGTGAGTGGATAATGGCGAGACGAATAATTCTTCTATACTTTTTTGAAACCTCCCACTATAAAACGAGCCAACAACATTCATATATGAATTTGAAATTACAGGCATTATTATCAATCCAGGAATAATGAAATATATATAAGGCAAGTTATTGATCTCTCCAATACGTGAACCGATAAAATTTCCAAAAATAGTTATATACAAAAAAATAGTTATTACTGAAGGCAAAATTGTTTGAATCCATATTCTAGACCAACGAACGAATTCTTTTTTAAATATAGTTGTTAATTGTATAAAGTATAATTTATTCATTTATCTTTAGTGAGTTCAATAAATAATTCTTCAAGTTTATTTCTTTTGCTTAGAATATCTATTACATTGATTTTTTTATCATTAAATTGACTTACGATTTCCGTTATTGATGTTTTATTATCTACAATAATTTCACAAGAATTAGAATCTATAATTTTCATATTTTTTTCAAACACCTTTGAATTAGAAATATCTGTATCTGTCCTTATTATATATGTATGTTTCCTTGTAGATGAGATGACTTCACTCATTGGTGAATTTTGTACTATCTCACCATTATGTACGATTGCCAGATTTTTACATAGCCTCTCAGCTTCCTCAAGATAATGTGTTGTTAGAATAATTGTTACTCCATCATTATTTATCTTTTTAAAAAAATCCCACATTGTCAATCTAAGCTCGGTGTCAACACCCGCTGTTGGTTCATCTAAAATTAATAATTTAGGATTATGAATCAAAGCACGTGCAATCATAAGTCTTCTTTTCATTCCGCCTGACAGCTCTCGAGGTGTAGATTCTCTTTTATGCCAAATACCCAAGTCTTCAAATAACTCCTGAGTCTTTTTTAAAGATTGTTTTTTTGTTAAACCAAAATATCCTCCAATATTGATCATGGTCTCTTCTATAGGTATGAACTGATTAAGATTATATTCCTGAGGAACTACTCCAATCATCTGTTTTGTAGTTTCAGGGTGTTGAGTAACATCTTTCCCATAGACTTTTACTGTACCTGATGAAATATTTACAAGGGTAGTAATTATACCAATAACAGTTGATTTTCCTGCCCCATTAGGTCCCAGAAACGCAAACAAATCACCATCCTTTACGTTAAGATTTATATTTTTTAATGCATGAACCCCATTTTTATATGTTTTATTGAGTTGTTGTATTTCTAGTGCGTATTTAGTCATCTATTTACACTCTCGGCTTTTGCATATTTTAAAATTATCATATATACTTCTCAAAACTTATCGAGTTATAGCTAATATACAGAGGTATATCAAGTCAAATATTAAAATAGATTATGAGTCATACATCCTACAAAAGCGCAAAAATTAGATTGCAAAGAAGTGAGTTAGCCGTACCGGGTTCATCTCCTAAAATGTTTGAAAAAGCATTAAATTCAGATGCAGATTATATCTTTCTTGATTTGGAAGATGCTGTTTCTCCTAACGATAAAGTTTCAGCACGTGAAAACGTAATAAAAGCATTAAAAGAGCTCGATTGGAGAGGGCATGGCAAAACTATATCAGTTCGTATAAATGGCCTAGACACACATTACATGTATAGAGATGTAGTAGAGTTAATGATGCAGGCTGGCGAATATATAGATACGTTACTTATCCCAAAAGTTGGTGTAAGAGATGATGTCTATATGGTTGATTGTATGGTAACTCAGATAGAGCAGGAAAGAGAATTAAAAAATCGCATTGGATTGGAATGTTTAATAGAAAGTGCATTAGGAATGGTAAATATTGAAGAGATAGCAAGATCCTCTGATAGATTAGAGGCACTTCATTTTGGAGTAGCTGATTTTGCTGCAAGTTTAAGAGCTAGAACAGTAGTGATTGGAGGTTTGAATCCAGATTATCCTGGTGATCAATGGCACCACGGATTATCTAAATTAGTTGCTACATGTAGAGCATATGGGTTAAGACCGATAGATGGACCATTTGGCGATATTCAAGATCCTGAGGGATATATTAAAGCTGCAAAACGTGGTGCTGCAATAGGCATCGAAGGAAAATGGGCTATTCACCCATCTCAAATCGAACATGCAAATGGTGTATTTTCACCACCGGAGTCAGAGGTTGATAAAGCTAAAAGAATTATTGAAGAATTAGCAAAAGCAGCAGCAGAAGGAAGAGGAGCTGCGCAACTA
>ERZ1046876.890-NODE-890-length-21075-cov-4.430257_pt1 | contig 21075 bp, 21 predicted proteins | sample MGYA00383094_ERZ1046876 | MGnify/ENA primary metagenome ERZ1046876 (study PRJEB29581, sample SAMEA5548364) | metagenome | biome: marine; feature: coastal; material: water | depth 50 m | study: Short-term variability in the microbial, nano- and picoplankton...
TCAGCATCCATCTTTTTTAACGTAAGTAGTGCGCGATCCTTTAAATTATTAATTTGTAATAATTCTTGTTTCTCAGAAACTTTTAAGTTCATATTTGAAGAAACAAAATTTATTAAAAACGGATTGCTTTCAATATTTTTTATTGCAAACGTGGCTTCAGTTGGTAAAGCAGGGTTCTCTTTAATAATGCGCACAGCCATATCTTTTATAGAGTCAACTATGGCTAAAAATTCTTTATCCTTTTCTTGAGAACGATCTTCTGTACAAGCTTTTGCAGTTGCCTGAATATACGGTTTTTCCTGGACAAACTCTTCAACTTCAAAACGCTTTTTTCCTTGAATAATAACAGTTGTATTACCATCAGGCATTTTTAGCATTCTTAAAATTCGAGCGACAGTTCCAACTTTATGTATATCATTAATTGTTGGATCTTCAACTGCTTCATTTTTTTGGGCAACTACGCCAATAATTTTATTTCCTTTGTTTGCTTCTTTAATTAATTGAATTGATTTATCTCTACCTGCTGTAATTGGAATTACAACACCTGGAAATAAAACTGTATTTCTTAAAGGTAAAATAGGCAATGTTTCAGGAACATCTTCTTTGTTAATTTCCTCTTCATCTTCAGGAGTCATCAATGGGATTAAATCCGCATCTTCATCCAACACATGTTCAAGTGACAGTTTGTCTAATTTTATAAATTTCGATTCGCTCATAACTTATTATAGGGTCATTTTGTCATTAGTTTATTTTACTAAAAAGAAAACTAATATTCAAAATTACATTATTTATCTAATTATCAATGTTTTACAATTTTGAAATTGTAATTTCTACTAATTAATTTTCAATTGTTATGCCAAAAAAGAGATGCTACATCATATTTTTTTATAATTTTTATTAAAACTGTAACAGTTGAAAAATTAAAATATCGTTTTAATAGAATTTAGATTTTTGAAAATAAAAAATAAACATAGCAATTCATCTATAAAGCATTGTAAAAAAAGAGATAAAGAGGTACACTTTAAATGTATTATGGCGAAATATATAAAATCGCTCACAGAATTGTAAACAATCTGTTTTAAGTGGAAAATGAGATGTAAGAATCCTTTTTATTCGCTTTCACATAACTCGATAGCAGGAGTGAAATAATAACATTTGGGGACTGTTTAAAAAGAATCGAAATATTCGTATTCCAGTTTTAAAAAATAATACTTGGATTTGGCGATTTAATTTATATCAGTTAATCTATCTATTGATAAAAAAAATTAAAATTGAATCTAAAAAATTTAAACAAAAAAGTTTATTAAAACTCATGATTTCCAATAGAAAATAAAAAATCCCGCAAAAGCGGGATTTTTTATTTAATAATTTCTGTATTGATCTGTTAGCTTAAATACATTTTCTAAAATTCGCTCTTCTGTTTCATCCATTTCAATTCCCTTCCTACTAAATACAATTTTGGATGTTTCAATTACTTTTTTTATTTGATAAGTTGTAAATCCAGCAGCTCCTCCCCAACTAAAAGAAGGAACAAAATTTCTTGGAAATCCTGTTCCAAAAATATTTGTACTTACACCTATTACAGTTCCAGTATTAAACATTGTATTAATTCCACATTTCGAATGATCTCCCATAATTAAACCACAAAATTGCAATCCGGTTTCTGCAAATTTTTCCGTTTCATAACTCCATAAACGTACAGGAGCATAATTATTTTTCAGGTTTGAATTGTTAGTATCTGCACCTAAATTACACCATTTACCAATAACTGAATTCCCTAAAAATCCATCGTGCCCTTTATTGGAGTAACCTGAAAAAACAGAATTATTTACTTCTCCTCCAACTTTGGAACTTGGACCAATAGTAGTTCCTCCATATATTTTCGCTCCCATTTTTAATACTGATTGTTCACACAAAGCAAAAGGACCTCTAACGTTACAACCTTCCATAACAGTTGAGTCTGCCCCAATATAAATAGGACCATTGGATGCATTTAAGGTTGAAAACAATACCTCCGCACCCTCTTCAATAAATATATTTTCTTTGTTTAATACCTGAACACCTTCTGGTATTGGTTGTGACTTTCTCCCCTGAGTTAAAAAGTCAAAATCTAATTGAATAGCTTTATCATTCAATGAAAATATATCCCAAGTATTTTTTACTTGCAATACTTCAGAAGAAATATTTAATTGTTCATAATTATCAAAATTAACCTCTTCTTGTGTACATGTAGTATAAAAAGCTATTACTTCATCATTCAGAAAAATAGCCTGATTCTCTTCTAAGTTTACGATTTTTTCAACCAATTCAAGTGTTGGTAAAAACGAAGCATTAATCATAATGTTTTGCTCCATTTCAACCATTGGATATTTTTCTTCCAAATAATCCTCGGTTAAAGTTGTAGTAGTATAGCCTAAATATTTTTCCCATTTCTCCCGAATAGTTAAAATTCCTATTCGTATTTCTGCAACAGGTTTTGTATAAGTTAATGGCAATAATGCATTACGCACTGTTCCATCAAACAAAATGTAATTCATAGTAAATTAAATTTGTACAAATGTACATTAAGTTTTTTCTTTCTCAAATGAAAAAGATAGTGTTTTAAATAGCTTTTATTTTTTTTAAATAAGTATCAATTGCATCTGCAACGTCAAAACAAGCGTTAACTGCATTAATTTCAGAACAATATCTTGAAGATATTTCTTTATTTTTACAAGCAATAACTGAAAAATTAATATTTTTAAAATTATTATCAATATTTATACATTTTTTATATAAGGAATCAATAGTTTCTGCCAAATCAATTTTCACATCATTTTTGGCTAAAAATCCTTTCAAATAATTTTCAACTGCAAATTGAGAATTTTTACATACTGAAAAAGTAACTAAATCTTCTGAAGGCTTAAATAACTCTTCTTTTGCCAAATTAAATTTTTTATCCGCTTCTTTAAAAAAAGCTTTTGCTCTTGTTTCCATAATAATTATTTTATTTGTAAAAAAAGTGCTGAACATATTAGTCCAGCACTTTCAATAAAAAGGGTTTTATAAATTTCTATAAAGCTCTAATCGCTCCCACTGAGTATCAACTTGTTCTTGAGCCTTATCTAAAAGCTCTTTTGCGAGTTCGGCATTCTCTTTTACAACTCTTGTAAATCGAGTTTCTTGGTACATAAATTCTTCTAATGGTGCCGAAGGCGTTTTAGAATCTAATCTAAATTTCTTCCCTTTAGAAGCTAAAGGATTGAATCTGAATAATGGCCAATATCCAGTTTCTATTGCTTTTTCTTGATGTGCAGCGCCATCTTTCAAATCATACCCATGCTCAACACAATGTGAATAAGCAATAATTATTGATGGTCCAGGATAAGCAGCCGCTTCTTCAATTGCCTTTAAAGTTTGTATATCTTTAGCTCCAATTGCAATTTGCGCAACATATACATTTCCATAAGAAATTGCTTGTAATGCCAAACTTTTTTTAGCGATTGTTTTACCATTCATAGCAAATTTAGCACTCGCCCCTAACGGAGTAGCTTTTGAAGCTTGACCTCCTGTATTTGAGTACACTTCAGTGTCCATTACCAAAATATTGATATTTTCACCTGACGCTAACACATGGTCTACACCACCGTAACCAATATCATAAGCCCAGCCATCACCACCAAATATCCAAACCGCTTTTTTACGCAGGTATTCAGAAAGGTTTCTTAGTTTTTTAGATTCATAAGAACCTATTAGATCAAGCTTTTCGTTTAACTCTTTAATTTGTTCTAACTTAAGTTCTTTTAACGTTTCAGTATCCTCAAGATTAGAAATAATATCATTAACTAAAGTACCTCCAACTTTATCTTCCAAACCTTTTAACAAATCAACAGCTATTTCTTGTTTTTTTGTTAAAGCTAATTGCATACCTAAACCAAACTCAGCATTGTCCTCAAATAATGAATTTGCCCAAGCTGGTCCACGACCTTCTTTATTTGTTGTATAAGGTGTAGTTGGTAAATTTCCACCATAAATTGATGAACAACCTGTTGCATTAGCAATCATAATACTATCACCATACAATTGAGTAATTAACTTAATATAAGGTGTTTCACCACAACCCGAACAAGCTCCGGAAAACTCAAATAATGGTTCTAAGAATTGTGATCCTTTTACTGTTGAAGTTTTCAATTCTTTCCTATCATAATCAGGAAGATTAATAAAGAAATCCCAATTTTCATCTTCTACTTTTTCAACTTCAATTTTTTTAGCAAGGTTTATTGCAAATGTATCTTCAACCTCTTTACTTTCAGCCGGACAAACTGCAACACAAAGATCACATCCTGTGCAATCTTGTGGAGAAACTTGTAACACATAACTTTCTGTATTTTTATCGAAAGGTCTCCCTTTTGCAGCAACGTGTTTTAATCCTGCAGGAGCATTTTCTAATAAATCATTTGACACTACTTTTGCTCTAATGGCGGCGTGTGGACAAATATTAACACATTTATTACACTGAGTACAAAGCTCTGCATCATCCCAAACTGGTACAGCATCAGCAATACCACGTTTTTCATATTGGGTAGTTCCTGTTGGGAACGTTCCGTCAGCTGCAAAAGCACTTACAGGTAATAAATCTCCCTTTCCTGCTAAAATAGTTCCTAAAATTTCTTTAACAAAATCATCGGCATTTCCTGTCATCATAGGTTTTAAACCTTCGTTGTTAGTTGTATGACGAGGGTATTCTACTTTTTCTAAGTTTTCTAATGATTTATCTACTGCTTTAAAGTTCATCTCAACAACTTTATCGCCTTTATGTGAATACGATTTTATGATAGCATCTTTAATTTTCTTTATTGCTTCATCTTTAGGTAACACTCCTGAAATAGCAAAGAAACAAGTTTGCAATACTGTATTTGTTCGTTTTCCTAATTTAGCTTCTTTAGCAACCTTAGTTGCATCAACCACATAGAGTTTAATATTATTATCAATAATATGCTGTTGCATTACACTTGGCAATTCTGTCCATACTTTGTATTTATCATACGGTGAGTTTAATAAAAATGTTCCTCCTTCTTTAATATGCTCTAAAACATCGTATTTATAAATGAAGTTAAATTGATGGCAAGCAATAAAGTTTGCAGAATTAATTAAGTACGATGAATAAATTGGATCTGGTCCAAAACGTAAGTGTGAAACTGTTTGGGCTCCAGCTTTTTTTGAATCGTAAACAAAATAACCTTGTACGTAATTTTTGGTAGTTTCACCAATAATTTTAATAGAGTTTTTATTCGCTCCAACAGTACCATCAGATCCTAAACCATAAAACATACAATTAAACGTATTCTTTTTAGTTCGGAAATCAGACTTATAAGGTAAACTTGTTTTACTTACATCATCATTTATACCAATTGTAAAATGATTTTTTGGAGAATTATTCTCCAATTCATCTAAAATACCTTTTACCATTGATGGTGTAAATTCTTTTGAAGAAAGTCCATAACGCCCTCCAACAATATTTGGCATTTTTTCACCCATTTCAACAAAAGCTGTAACAACATCTAAATACAATGGTTCGCCTGTACTTCCTGGCTCTTTGGTTCTATCTAAAACTGCTACTTTTTTAACTGTTTTAGGCATTTGTTCTATAAAATTATGAACAGAGAACGGACGATACAATCGTACAAATAAGGCTCCTACTTTTTCACCATTTTCAACTAAAGTTTCAATGGTTTCTCTTACTGGACCTTCACCAGATCCCATAACTACAATCACTTTTTCAGCTTCAGGGTGTCCTATATAATAGAATAAGCTATATTTTCTTCCCGTTTGCTTGTAAAATTCATCCATAGTATCTTGAACTATTTCGGGAACTTTTTCATAAAAAGTATTCGCAGCTTCACGTGCTTGAAAAAATACATCAGGATTTTGTGCTGTACCTCTTATTACAGGGTTATCTGGATCTAATGAATTCTTCTTATGCTTCATTATTTCTTCCTCAGGCATCATTGATTTAATTACTTCATCAGGAATAGCATCAATTTTAGAAATTTCGTGTGAAGTTCTAAATCCATCAAAAATATTTAAAAATGGTACTCTACTTTTTAAAGTCGCTACTTGTGAAATTAATGCAAAATCATGTGCTTCTTGTACTGAACCAGCAAATAACATCGAAAATCCTGTAGCTCGTGCAGACATTACATCGGAATGGTCTCCAAATATTGATAATGCATGAGTTGCTATTGTTCTTGCCGCAACGTGTATTACAGAAGGTAGTAATTCACCTGCCATTTTATACATATTAGGTAACATTAATAACAATCCTTGCGAAGCAGTAAAAGTAGTTGTTAGTGCACCTCCTTGCAACGAACCATGAACAGCTCCTGAAGCTCCTCCTTCACTCTGCATTTCAACAATACGAGGTACATCACCCCATACATTTTTTTGACCTTTTGCACTGTAAACATCAACATGCTCTCCCATGGGTGAAGCCGGTGTAATTGGGTAAATAGCACATACTTCATTTGTTTTGTGAGCAATTCTAGCAACAGCTTCATTAGCATCACAAATTAGTTTAGAATTCTTGTGTTTCATTTTTATACTTGGTATTTAAGTAAAATAATTTGTAGTTAAAAAAGGAATAGTTACAAATTACTAGGATTAACGTTTAATTTTCAGAATAGTAAACATACATATTAATATCAAGATATATAATGATATAAATCAGTAAAAAAATGAAGAATTTTATTTAGAATAGATAAAAATAGTAAGCGTAAATTACTCGTTTACTGCAATTTAAATACACAAAACAGAATATTAGAAATACTTTACGACAATGTTAACAAATTATTACCATTGAATTTTGAGCATAAAATAAGATAAAAAGGTATTAAATTTCTTTTTTAACAATTTAACACCCATAGCTTCAAATATTACGTTACTATAACCTTCGGCTTATTATTTTGACTACTAAATTTTTAAGATAAATATATTTATTCCAACTCAATTTTATCAAGCATAAGTTTAAAGGATTCATTCTTTTTGTTTCCAATTAAAAAACCTATTTCTTCTAGTCGATTTCCTGAGAAATTAGGAAGATTAAGCTTTCGTCCTCTAAAAGTAGGGGTTAATTCAGACAATACTATTTCGATAGTTTGCCATTCAAATGACGTTTGAAAATACGTTGTATATGTATACCTATTGTATTTATTAGATTTAATTCTAAACTGATATCTTTTTCCATCTCCTTTAATGTGAAGCTTTATTTTTTTATACTTTGATATATCAATTGTATTGGGTTGATACCTCAACGATGAAAATCCACCATTATTTTCGAGTGATATACTACCTTCAAAAACTCCGTAACCATTGTCATCTAGTTTAAAAGTTCCATTAGATTTTCCTCCCATTACCACATCATCTAAAATAACCCAATTTGATAAGTTACTGTGCGTATTAAAATCAAAAATAATTAATGTATTCATTATAAAGAAAGTGATAAAAAAAGAATTAACCAGATGCATAATTTTTTATTTTAACTGATTGAACCAAATAATTCATTCAGCTTTTTTGTACGATAGTTAAAAATTTCAGCTAATTTAGGCTTGACCAATAGAGGATGCATTAATTTTCCTAAGAAACCCAAAGGAATCTTATAATCTATTATATCCTCCATTTCTACACCACCTTCAATAGGTTTTATAAAATGTTTGTGATGCCAAAGAGCATAAGGTCCAAAACGCTGCTCATCCACAAAATATTTTTGATCAACCACATGCGTAATTTCTGTTACCCAATTTGTTTTAATCCCTAAAACAGGAGTTACAATATATTGAATTATTTGACCTGCAAACATTGGTTTGTCATCCCCAGAAATAATATCAAAACTCATATAATTAGGGGTAATAGTTTTTAAATTTTTAGGACTTGATAAAAAATCCCAGGCTTCATTAATTGTTATTGGCAACTGCTGTTTTGAAGTTAACCTATAAACAGTTCCTTTGGTAGTAAACTTCATTTTTTAATTTTTTAAATATATATATCCGTTTAAACTAATTGCCACCAACAACCAAACAAAATACGGTACAATAAACCATGATTTATTTCCTAACCCATTTCCAAATTGAAATAGATAATAACCAACAACAGCTGTTAACAGTATTATTTCTATTAAGCCAAAACCAATAGCCTGCTGATTAAAAAAAATGTAATTCCAAGCTATATTTAAACTAAATTGAATAAAAAATATTACCCAAAAGGCTGTACCTGATTTTAAAGCTAGCAAATAAGCCAAATAGATAGAAAAAGAAACCATAATGGTGGACCAAGCAAATCCAAAAAACCACCCGGGAGGTGACCATGGAGCTCTGTTTAAACTCACATACCAATTTGTTTGCGGACCATTATTCATTAAAAAGCCCCCTATAGCCAAAGCTGTAAAGTTCAACAATAAAAATAATAATATGTTTTGAAAATGTGTACTCAATTTACTTCAAATACTTTAAAATTTTAGAACTCATTGGTTTTGTAATTGAATAGTAATAATCCAAATAGTTACCATTTTCATCAATTAAATATTTTTGAAAATTCCATTTAACAGTTGAATTTTTCACACCATTTTTCTCCTTGTTGGTTAACCAATTATACAATGGATGCTGATTTTTTCCTTTTACATCAACTTTTTCAGTTAACAAAAAAGTTACACCATAATTTCTTTCACAAAAAGATTTAATTTCATTTAGAGTGCCTGGCTCTTGCCCTCCAAATTGATTACATGGAACACCTATTACAACTAATTTATTTTCATATAATTTTTGTAATTTTTCCAAATCGGCATATTGCTTTGTAAATCCACACTTCGATGCTGTATTCACAAATAAAATTTTTTTTCCTTTAAAATTTTCCAAATTAATTTTTTCTCCCGAAATATTATTAATTGAAATTTCGTAAATTGGGGTTGTTGCATTCATTCCTTTTTGAGTTTTATCTTTTAATTGTACTAAAAATACTGTTACTACTAAACTTGCTAATATTGTTATAAATTTCATTTTTCGATTTTTTAAAGTTCTTTTAATTTACACTCTAAATGTAGTTATACCACAATCCATTTGAAATATCTGACCTGACATTGAGCTTGCCTCCTCAGATATTAAAAAAGAGGCCATTACTGCAATTTCTTCGGGATTTAAATATTTTTTAAGTGGATGCCTTTCTTTCATTTGTTCCTTCATTCGATCATTTCTTAATAAAAGCCTAGAAGCTAGATCTGTATCCGTTACAGTTGGAGCAATAGCATTTATCCTAATGGTAGGCGAAAACTCTGCTGCTAATGACTTAACCAATCCTTCAACCGCTGATTTTGCAGAAGCAATGCTTGCGTGAAATGGCATTCCTAATTTAGTTGCAACAGTGCTAAATAATAAAATAGATGGGTGCATAGATTGTTTCAAGAATGGTAAATACTTTTTAATAGCTCGAACAGCTCCCAGAAAATTTATTTCATAATCATTTTTAAAATCTTCTATTTCAAATCGAATAAATGGCTTTAAATTTATACTTCCTGGACAATAAATAAGCGAATCAACACTTTCTAAATCTGGTAAATTATCATTTAGAATATCACATGCAATGTGTATTAAATTTTCATGGGTAAAATCTGGAGAAGTCCTACTTATTATTACCACTTTATTTTTCTTTAACTCATTCAAAGCAGTTGCTTTACCTATACCTCTGCTACCACCAATTATTACTGTTGTTTTCATAACTAAAATTTTAATATTTTAAACGTTTTTCAACTTTTTGTTTCATGAAGGTTAATCGCTTCATTAAAGCCATTAATTCAGGGTCTTTATTTTTTTTATAAAATTCATTGATACCTATTATTAAACTCTTCAATTCTCGTGACACTATAATTCTGTCATTTTTACTTCTAAGCGACAACTTTCGCTTTTCAAATTCCAAACCTTTTGCAACTATATCCATTATCACTCTTTTAAATAATTTTGTAATTCTACTATTTTTTCAGGGCTATTAAAAACACCTCCATAATAACTTGTTACTGTTGCAGACGAATCATCTTTAATACCACGAGAGGCAACACATAAATGCTTTGCATCAATAATAACCGCGATGTCATCAGTTTCTAGAATGGAATTTAATTCAATCGCTATTTGGTTAGTTAATCTTTCCTGAACTTGGGGTCTATTTGCAAAATATTGTACAATTCGATTGATTTTAGATAGTCCAATTACTTTTCCAGACGACACATATGCTACATGCACTTTTCCAAAAATTGGTACGAAATGATGCTCACAATTAGAATAGAATTGTATATTTTTTTCAACCAACATTTGATTGTACCTGAATTTATTTTCAAACAGTGCTATTTTTGGTTTATTCTTTGGGTTTAACCCTGAAAAGATTTCTTCAATATACATTTTCGCAACTCTTTTTGGAGTTCCCTTTAGCGAATCATCGGTTAAGTCTAAACCCATTACACGCATAATTTGCGCAAATAATTCAGCAATTTTCTCCTTTTTTTCACTATCTGATAATTTAAATGCTTCGTTTGTTAAAGGTGTTTCAATTCCAGTAAATAAATGATCGTCTCCGATCTCTTCAAAAGAAAACTCGTTTAAACGGTTTCCTTTAATAGGGGTATTCAACATAGTTTCGTGGAGTTTCATACAATTTAATTTTAAGTTCATATTTCTCCTCTAAATGAGGCCTTAAGATATTATAGATAACAACTGCAATATTTTCAGCAGTTGGATTTAACATACTAAATTCTTCAACATCTAAATTCAAATTTTTGTGATCAAATTTATCTAAGATCAATTTTTTTATAAGATTTGATAAAATTTTTGTATCAATAACATAACCCGTTTCCTTTTCAACTTCACCAACCAAGGTTACTTCTAAATCATAATTGTGACCGTGAAAATTTGGATTATTACATTTTCCAAATACTGTAACATTCTTTTCCTCAGACCACATTTTATTATGTAAACGATGTGCTGAGTTAAAGTGTTCCCTTCTTGTTATGGCAAATCTATTTTTCATTTTGTTTATTGTTTTCATGACAAACTTAAACATTTTATTTTAATATTCAAAAAATTACAAGAATATTTATTTGATGGGCTCAGAGACTTTAAAAAATATTTAATACTTATGATTTTTTTATTTTGTTTACTTTTCTTACCTTTACATTAAACAAATTAAAAACCGTTTATAATGACGAAAAAGAAAAAAATAAATGCTACTGTTATCATGAGTAGCTATATGAATTACATTTTAGAACACAATTCTAAACCTACATCAGTCTTTCAGTTTGCCCAAGCAAATAAGTTTGAAGAATCTATTTTTTATAAATATTTTGGTTCTTTTGAGGCTGTCGAAAAATCAATTTACAAGGCTTTTTTTGATAAAACCATTGCCGTTTTAGAAAAAAGCAAAGACTATCAAATGTTTGATGCACGTAATAAGCTTTTAAGTTTTTACTACACATATTTTGAAAATTTGACAGCAAATAGAAGTTATGTTTTAGCAACACTTGAGATGAAACAACCTTTTTCATATAAAATGAGTGTTTTATCAGACCTAAAAATCAGCTTACTTCAATTTATAGATAATCTTGAAATAGAAACAATTGACTTAATGCAAAAAAATATTGCACAACTTCAAAATAAAAGCATTCAAAAAAGTGCTTGGATTCAATTTTTAATTACTCTAAAATTTTGGATAAATGACACTTCTGCTTCATTTGAAAAAACTGATATTTTTATCGAAAAATCAGTTAATACAAGTTTTGACCTAATAGATACCACCCCACTCAAGAGCGTTATTGATCTTGGTAAATTTTTATTTAAAGAAAATATGAATTCAAATTAATTAAATCATGTTAAAAACAATAGACACAATTCCTGTTACAAAAATTCAAAGAGCTACTAAATTGGTGCAAACTGGCGCTAAAGTTGGAATTAATTATCTAAAATATTATGGAGATAAATTAATAAGTTCAGATGATGAAGCAAAAGAAAAATTGAATAAAAATAATGCAGAAGATATTTATGATGGATTGAAAAAATTAAAGGGAAGTGCTTTAAAAGTGGCTCAAATGTTAAGTATGGATAAAAGTATTTTACCTCAAGTTTATGTTGAAAAATTTTCTCTTTCTCAGTTTTCTGTCCCCCCTCTCTCCGCACCACTTGTTATAAAAACTTTCAAAAAATATTTTGGGAAAGAACCTCACATTATATTTGATGATTTTGAAGCAAATTCTATTCATGCCGCGAGTATAGGTCAGGTACATAAGGCAATAAAAGATGGCAAAAACTTGGCTGTAAAAATTCAATATCCTGGCATTGCAAATAGTATTTCTAGTGACCTCACATTGATAAAACCAATTGCCATAAGCATGTTCAATATCAGAGGGAAAGATTCGGATAAATATTTTAAAGAAGTTGAGAATAAATTAATTGAAGAAACAAATTATTTAATTGAAATAAAACAAAGCAAAGAAATTTCTAAAGCTTGCAATCACATTCCCAATTTAATATTCCCAAAATACTATGAAAAATATTCTTCGGAAAGAATCATAACAATGGATTGGATGCAAGGAGAACATTTATCGGAGTTTACAGCATATAATGTAAACGAAGAAAAATCTACCAAACTAGGGCAAGCTTTATGGGATTTTTACATGTATCAAATCCACTCTTTAAAAAAGGTACATGCTGATCCACATCCCGGAAATTTTTTAATTTCTAAAAATACAGATTTAATTGTTTTAGATTTTGGATGTATGAAAACAATCCCCCTGAACTTTTACATACCTTATTTTGAATTAGCAAAAAAGGAAAACATTAATAACGCAATAATATTCAAGCAAAAATTATTTGAGTTGGAAATTTTAAGAGAAGATGATTCCATAGAAGAATTAGAATTTTTCACTAAAATGTTTCACGATATGTTAAGCTTATTTACAAAACCATTTCAAAATGAAAATTTTGATTTTTCTGACCCATATTTTTTTAAACAAATTACCCAGCTTGGAGAACGATACGCTCAGAGTACGGAATTCAAGAAAATGAATGGAAACAGAGGATCAAAACATTTTATTTATATCAACAGAACATTTTTCGGACTCTACAATTTAATGTTTGATTTAAAAGCAAAAAATATTAATATCAATAATTTTAAAAAATTATAATGACCTATTTTAATCGCGAAGAAATTAGCAAATTAGAGCACCTATTTAAATTAAATCTCATTAATAGCTGCAGCGGTTATAAGTCAGCCAACTTAATAGCAACAAAATCCCAAAATCAAGAAACCAATGTTGCTATTTTTAGTTCAGTAATACACTTAGGCTCTAAACCACCATTATTAGGTTTTATTTTAAGGCCAACATCAGCTCCCAGAAACACCTATGAAAATATAATGGAAACTGGTTTTTTTACTATAAACCACATTCACAAGCCTATTTTAAAGGATGCACACCACACATCTGCAAAATATAAAAAAACCATATCTGAATTTGATGTTACGAATTTAGAAACTGATTATAAAAATAATTTTTATGCGCCATTTGTCAAAGATTGTCCAATTCAAATAGCTATGAAATACTTAGATGAATATGATATTAAAACTAATAATACCAAACTTATTATAGGAGAAATTCAAGGGTTGCACATAAAAAAAAATCTATTAAAAAAAGATGGATTTATCAATTTGCCTGAAGGCAATATTGCCGCAATAATTGGCTTAAATGGCTATGCGATTCCTCAATTAAAAGAACGATTTGAATATCAAAAAATTATTCAATAAATGAAAATTCTAGTTACAGGAGCGACAGGTTACATTGGCAAACGCTTAATCCCCTTATTATTAAATGAAGGACATAGCATTGTTTGCGCTGTACGTGATAAAAAAAGAGCTTTGAAAAGTTTTATAAATGATAAAAATGTATTGATTGTAGAAACCGATTTTTTAAAACCTAACACTCTTACTTCTATACCCAAAGATATAGATATTGCCTACTACTTAATTCATTCAATGTCAAATTCTTCAAAAGAATTTCATGTACTTGAAGAAAAATGTGCAGTGAACTTCAAAGGCTATTTAGAAAAAACTTTAGTAAAACAAGTTATTTATTTGAGTGGTATTACAAATGACACTACACTTTCAAAACATTTACTATCTCGCAAAAATGTAGAAACTACATTACAATCAACCAGTTACTATTTAACAACATTTAAAGCCGGAATTATTGTTGGATCTGGAAGCTCTTCCTTTGAAATTATTAGAGATTTGGTAGAAAAATTACCAATTATGGTAGCACCAAAATGGCTAAACACCAAAACTCAATCTATTGCTATTAGAGATGTACTATCTTTTCTTCAAAAAGCAAAAGAAAATAAAAAATTATACAATAAATCATTCGATATATTTGGACCGGAAATAATAACATACAAGCAAATGCTTTTAGAATTTGCCAATATAAGAGGATTGAAAAGACATATTATAACCATACCTGTAATGACTCCAAAACTATCATCATATTGGTTGTACTTTGTAACCTCTACTTCGTATAAACTTGCAACTACATTGGTTAACAGTATGGGTATAGAAATTATTGGAAATCCTAGCAATATTAATCAGCTATTAAACATTGAACCAGTTACATATAAAAAAGCTGTAAAAAATGCCTTTAAAAAAATTCAACAAAACAGTATTGTCTCTAGCTGGAAAGACTCTTTTATAAGCAGCGCTTTACAAAGCGACTTACATAAACATATAAATATTCCATCTTACGGTTGTTTTACAGATCAAAAACAACGCAATGTAACAGATTTAAAATACACACTCAAACAAATTTGGTCAATTGGAGGTGAAAATGGCTGGTACTATGGGAATTTCTTATGGAAATTTCGCGGATATGTTGACAAATTTTTTGGAGGCACTGGATTAAGACGCGGACGTACACACCCTACAGACTTAAACAATGGAGATTCTTTAGATTTTTGGCGTGTTATTTACGCAAGTAAAGAGGCAAAAAAGTTATTGCTTTATGCTGAAATGAAACTCCCTGGCGAAGCTTGGCTAGAATTCAGAATAGAGGACAACATCTTATATCAAACAGCTACATTTAGACCCCAAGGTATTATTGGCAGATTTTATTGGTACGCTGTAACACCGTTTCACTGGTTTGTTTTTAATGGTATGATTTCAAAACTGGTTTAATTAATTAAGGAAGCTTTTACAAGGTTTAAATAGCGAGTACGTGCCAATTTATGTTCTACAATTTCAGGAATAGATTCATAATTAGGATTCCACTTGTTTATATATTTAAAATCTGGGTCAAATTTTTGTTGTTGTGTTGTTGGATTAAAAACTCTAAAATAAGGCGCAGAATCACACCCAGTACCAGCAACCCACTGCCAGTTTCCATTATTTGCCGCTAAATCGTAATCTAATAGCTTTTCAGCGAAATAAGCTTCACCCCAGCGCCAATCAATTAACAAATGCTTATTTAAAAAACTTGCCACAATCATTCTTAAACGGTTGTGCATATAGCCCGTTTCATTTAACTCTCGCATTCCAGCATCAACTATAGGATAACCCGTTTTACCTTCGCACCATAATTTAAACTCAGCCTCATTATTTCGCCAAGGAATAAAATTATACTTCATTTTAAAGTTTTCATTTACAACTTGTGGATAATGATATAAAATTTGCAGAAAAAATTCTCGCCAAATAAGCTCATTACAGTATGTTTTATTTTTATTTTGTGCATATTTAAAAAGTTTTCGCACGCTTATTAATCCAAATCTTAAATAAACTGAAATATTAGAAGTTTGAACACTTGGCTGATTCCGAAAATTCTCATAATTTACAATTGCATTTTTATTTATTTCTCTTACTTCACAAGCACTTTTAACAAAACCAATTTCCTTTATTGAAGGAAAACTATATGTAAATTCCAGAAAATTTTCTTTAAGGTTTTCTGAATGGTAAAAGATTTGTTTTTGAGCATTAAATAAATTCCACCACTTATTTTTATATGGTGTATATACATTATAAGGCTTACCATCAGCCTTTAAAACTTCATCAGCCTCAAAAATTACCTGATCTTTAAATGAAAAAACCTCAACTGAATTTTCAGTACAAAGCTCAGTTATATGCGCATCTCTTTTCGTAGCATAAGGTTCATAATCTCTATTAAAGAAAACTTTTTTTACATTAAATTCATTTAAAAGCTGTCTCCAAATAACAGCTACATTACCCTTTTTAATGTATATTGAAGAATGGTTTACCTGTAATTCAGAATTTAATTTCTCTAACGTTTCGTGGATAAATGTAACTCTAGCATCATTTTTTGGTAATTCCTTTAATATCTCTTCATCAAAAATAAAAATTGGAAGAACAGCATAGTTATCACCTAACGCCTCAAATAATGCTACATTATCTTGTAGTCGTAAATCTCTCCTAAACCAATATATTGAAATTTCCTGCTTACTTATCATTTAAATTGTTTTAAATCTTGGCTTCATTTTTTCAATTAAAATTATTACTGAATATAACATACTAAATGCATAGAACACATCCTCTAGAGGAATAGTTCCTAAACGAACTCCTAAATTCTCAAAATTATTATACCAAACAATTTCTCCTTCAATAAAGCTACCAGTTAAAACACCATTTACTATAAAAAATGGAATTAAGATTACTAAAAATGTTATAAAAAATTTACTTAATAAATTATTCTTACTACTTAATGAATATGTCAATAACATAGTAAAAACAGCAAAATCCAGCAATGTATACCACTTATTAAAATTAAAAAATAGAATTAAAATGGATGCCAAAATTAAGGAAACGGTTATCACTTTTGTCACCTGTTTAGGTAGTGCTAAATTTGGAAAAAAATGGAGTAAAGCATAATGTGTAAAAATACTAGCATATGGAATACAAAGAAAGAAAAGTATTTCTTCAATAGGTAAATAAAAAAAATTAAAGCCCAACAAATATTGTTGGTTAAAACCCCAAACACCAATTTTTGTAAACCAAACATCCCAAATAAGAAAAGGAATAGCCACCATAATAATGGCTAAAAAAACTGGCTTCCAATGCTGTATAAAATTCATTTTCTTTTGAAAACTATACAAAAATGGAATTGTAAAAGAGGCTATATTTATAGCAAGGTACAAATACATTAAATATTGTAGTATTTAAGAGGTACATTAAGCATTCCAAAGCATTCCCCTTTTTCCTTACCTAAATGTTTATGATGCACCTTATGAGCTTTTCTTAAACCCGTTAGGTACTTATTTTTTGTGTTTTTAAACCACCTAAATCGTTGATGTATTAAAACATCATGAACCAAAAAATAGGCAATACCATATAATAAAATTCCTAAACCAATAAAAAATTTATAATTGATGCCTTCTTGCAGCCCGAAAAAAAATAATAAAATACTTGGTAAAGCAAAAATTACAAAAAATACATCGTTTCGCTCAAAAGTATTTTGATAACGTGGTTGATGATGGTCTTCGTGGAAATACCACATAAAACCGTGCATAACATACTTGTGTGTTAGCCAAGTAACACATTCCATTAATAAAAATGTAATTACAGTTATAGTTACAAATAAAATCATTGTTTTAGTAATTGGTTTATTTTTTGAGAGTGTTCTTCGGAAATAGAATTTAGCTTCAGTAAAATTAGTAATTCTCTTTTCTCTAAACCACTCGAAGATAATATATTGAAATCTAATTCCTTATCATTATAATATCCCAAAAATTTAGGGATTTGATGCTGAAATATATATCGAATGTAACGTAATTCTATATTTTTTGGATTTTTTTCAATTAAGGAGTTTAAAAGCTCCTTTCCTCTTTTAAAAAATTTGAATTTTGTTGTTGGAAATTTAACATATTTAGATTTAAAAAAGTACATTGAAGCCAAATATCCTTGAGAGATAACATCTTTCCTACCATCTAATTTACTTATATAATTTTCGACCTCGTTTTTATCTTTTATATATGGAAATTTTGAACGAATCTCTTCTTCGATGGGAGTTTCAAAACTTTGCGCTCCAAATAATAAAAATAAAAGAATAAGTAATCTCACTACAATAGATTTAATTTAAAAACTAAAAACGATTTTGCTAACAAACTAACTTTCATTGGATTTGAAACTCTAATTCGAGCTGTCAAAATGTCTGAGGATGGTGTTTTTTTCAACTTATACAATAATCTTTTGTAATAAACATATGCAGTATAAACACCAAACTTAGCTTCAAGAGGTAATTCCTTTACTCCTTCATATGCTTCCTTAAAATCAAATTCAATTTCGTCTATAATTTTTTGTTTAGCACAAGAACTCAATTCTTTTAAATTAACACCAGGGAAATAAGATCTATTTAATAATTCATAATCATCTTTTAAATCTCTTAAAAAGTTTACTTTTTGAAAAGCGGACCCTAATTTCATTGCTGTATATTTCAACTCATTATATTTCACCTCATCCCCGTTAACAAAAACTTTTAAACACATTAAACCAACAACATCAGCCGAACCATAAATGTAGTCATTATACTCTTTTTTGGTTTTATAATCCTCTTTATTTAAATCAAACCGCATACTTGTTAAAAAAGACTGTATTAAATCATCTGTGATATTGTATTTTTTCACAGTATGTTGAAAGCAATTTAATATGGGGTTTAGGCTTATCCCTTGATGAAATGATTTATAATAATTTTTTTCAAATTCATTTAATAACTCCTCTTTTTGATAGCCATGGAATGAGTCAACAATTTCATCAGCAAAACGAACAAAAGCATAAATACTATAGATAGCATCTCTAATTTTCGGAGATAACATATAAACTGCCAAAGAAAATGACGTGCTATATTTCTTAGTAACTATTTTACTACAATTAAACGCGGTTTCATCAAACAACTGTTTCATTTGTTAAATTTTTAGAAAGTTTTGATTTTTTTTAGTAGATTTTTGAACTAAATCTGAAACAATTTTTCCCGATATTATACTTGGAGGAACTCCTGGACCCGGAACAGTGAGCTGACCCGTAAAAAATAAATTTTTCACTTTTTTACTTCTTAATTTCGGACGTAAAACTGCAGTTTGCATTAAAGTATTAGCTAATCCATAGGCATTACCCTTATATGAGTTATAATCTTTAACAAAATCGTTTACACAATAAGATTTTTTATAACTTATTGAATCCATTAAATTCTGATCTGTAAGATATTCAAGCCTTTTCATTATTTTTAAAAAGTATTCTTCCCTAATTTCCGGAATATCATCTATTCCAGGTGCGATAGGAATTAAAAAAGTAGCCGCTTCTTGATGAATAGGGGCAAAACTATTATCGGTTATACTTGGAAAACTTGCATAAAAAAGCGGCTCTTTTGGCCATTGAGGCTTATCATAAATTTCAATAGCATGCTTGTCAAAACTACTATCAAAAAAAAGGGTATGATGATTTACATTTTTTAACTTTTTATTAAAACCAATAAAAAAAAGTAATGCTGAAGGTGCGAATGTTTTTTTATCCCAATAATTTTCCGAATACATTCGATACTTTTTTTCTAATAATGTCTCTGTATGATGATAATCTGCTCCACTAATAACAATATCTGCACTTAAAAATGCGTCATTTGTCATTACTCCTTTAACAACACCATATTCAACAGCGATATTTTGCACATTTTGATTTGTTTGTATTTTAACGCCTAAATCTTCAGAGAGAGCAACAAAAGCTTTTATAACCTCGTACATACCTCCTTTTGGATGCCACGTACCTAGTCCAAAATCTGCATAATTCATGAAATTATAGAAACTTGGGGTATTTGTAGGTTTTGCACCTAAGAATAAAACTGGAAACTCGAGTATTTGAATAAGTTTTTTACTCTTAATATTTTTTCTAATAACCGAACTTATAGTTCTGAAAAATTGGTTTGCCTTTTGAATAGTCTCAAATGTGATCAATTCAGATATAGACTCACCTGGCTTATAAACTAGATTATTAATTGCCACATCATAATTATATTGAGCTGATTTTAAAAATTTCTTCAGAAATAACGAACTACCTTTTTCTTCTTTTTCAAAAACATCATAAATTTCTTCGATTTTGTCTGAAACTATAATAGACTGTAATCTATCAAAATAGACCTGGTAAGCTGGGGCGAGCTTTTGGAGCTCGTAATAGTCGGAAGACTTTCTATCAAAATCATTGAAAAATTTCTCAAAAACATCCGGCATCCAATACCAAGTTGGTCCAATATCAAATTTAAATCCCTTTTCAGAAATTAATCTAGCTCTTCCTCCAACACTATTATTTTTTTCAAGAATCGTAACTTTATAACCCGCCTTTGCCAAATAACATGATGCCGAAAGTGAAGAAAATCCTGAGCCTATTATAATAACTTTTTTACTCATATCTTTATAATTAATGTTATTTAAGAATTATGTAATTAGTTATTGCTTCTATTCTAAAACATTTAAATTAAATATTTTAAAAAGCAGACATAAAAAAGACTTTTACATCTGCTTAACTTAACCTAATCAACAACCAATTAATTTCCCGGAATCAAAACTGCATCTATTGCATGAATTACTCCGTTAACTCCTTGAACATCATTAGTAGCATCTCCTACTAAGATATTTACTGTTTGATCACTTGTTGTTTTTATTTGCGCTCCGTTTGACAAATCAATTGTTATATTTCCACCCAAAGTTCCAACATCTCCATTTACTAATTGATCTGCTTGAACATTTGCTCCATTTACCACATGATATTTTAGTACCGCATCCAATACTTCAATTGAAATATCACTTAAAGAGTTCCAAGAGGTATTTGAGTCTAATAATGCTTGAAATGCAGCATTAGTTGGAGCAAATACAGTAAACGGTCCGTCACCAGTTAACACTGAAACAAAATCAGTTGTATGTCTACTATCAGTTAATGCTGCAACTAGAGAAGTAAAACCAGAATTGTTTAAAGCTAAGGTTACCACATTTGGCGGCAACATTACTTTATCTATAATATGTACTACACCATTTGAAGCTTCAA
>ERZ1046876.902-NODE-902-length-20861-cov-12.850236_pt1 | contig 20861 bp, 27 predicted proteins | sample MGYA00383094_ERZ1046876 | MGnify/ENA primary metagenome ERZ1046876 (study PRJEB29581, sample SAMEA5548364) | metagenome | biome: marine; feature: coastal; material: water | depth 50 m | study: Short-term variability in the microbial, nano- and picoplankton...
CAACATATTGACTTTGTTCAGGATATTTTTTTCTAATCTTTTCAAATGTATCTTTAGTTTTATTCATACAATCTTTGAAATCTTTTTCAATTCCAAGAATTTTAATTTCATTTGGCATGTTATATCCGTGATCAGTTGTCAACAATTGTCTTTCTAACGTTAATGCTCTATGTCTATGAAAATCTCTAAACATTCCAAAATTGTTACATAAATCAAATGTATAATACACATTTTCAAATGCTCTAGATGGTCTGTGACGTCTATTTGTTCGAATTTTTGTGAATTCTTTGATAATTTTTATTTTTTCTTGTTTTGATATTTTTTTTACTTGTTGTAAAATATTTTGATATGATGTACTTGGTGATTGTTCATACATTATACTTGTAATTATTTTGTCAATGGAATTTTTTTCTGATTCAAAATCTACAAGTTTTGTAGATGTTCCCTTTACTGGTTTTGATTTAATTTTTTTTGCAGTTATTTTTTTTGTTTTATTTTTTACATCTCTTAGATATTTTTGAAATGCTTTTCCATATTTGTCGTCTGCTCTTCTGACAAATGACTTTATTGTTGTGTCTAACTCTTTTTTGATTTCTGAGGCTAAATCTTGTTCTTCTTTTAGTTCTGATGAGCCTAAAACTGTTAACAGATATTCAAAGGCTCTACCATTACCTGTAATTCCAACATTTGTTAATGTTGATGCAGGTAATAATCCTCTTAGAATATCTAATGCTTTAGCTTTAGTTGAACCCCTGTAAATCATATTTGCAGATTTTATGTCTGCATCAATTTTTAATTTAGAAAATAATTTTTCTTTATTGTCTTTTGAATCTTTGAAACTATATTTTTCAATTGGATATTTTTCTCTAACATAGTTTACCATTGGTTCAATATTTTTTGAATAAACATCAAATGAAAAATTACATGTCTCTTCATACAAATCTGCAAATTTTGACTTTACAATTTTTTCATCTCTGTAAAATCTATATTTTCCATTTTCTTTTTTGTTCCATGCAACATATCTTGATGATTTTTCTAAATATGATAATCCGATCCTTCTATCTTCAATTTTTTTAACTGCAATGTTTGATAACCCTTCTACTGCAATTTGTGCTTCTCCTAATTCTGCTACTGAGTCGTCTCCATACTCTAACAACACTCTGTCATAAAATTCAGAACCTCTGTTTTCATTTTTCAAAAATTCATCAAGAAATATTTTTCTCATACTTTTATCGGTCCTACTGTATCGTGACATCAGTGCACCGCGATCAACTTGTCTTGGGGTAATTATTGCAAACACATTTCGATCTGTATTTGAAAAATGATTTGAAAGAATCTTTTTTTCTTTATTTGAAAACTCTGACAATATCTAATTGATATTTTTCAATTATTAATACTCTATTTCTTTTTTCCAATTTGAATTAGATCGGGACCTTTGTCTCTGTTTTTGTCTTGTCCTTTGGCTTGCCATCTCATTAAGACTTCTTTGAATGCTGCAGCATCAGCTTCGTTTTCAGTATACATCAAAGATGTAATCCAAAACCCTTTGTTAGCAGTTTTACCTCCTACTGAATTCATCCAAAAATCACTTGGTAAATCAGCAGTGTTTTTGTTGTTTGGATCTTTTGTTGTTTCAATCCATCTATTTGCAACAAAATTCAAAAGTTGCTCTAATTCTTCTTTTTGAATCATGTGCCTGTTAATTTCCCTCCGAATTTTAAAATTACTCTTTAGGCCTGAATTCTAAATTAGTTAAAATAATCTTACTAAAACTAAAACAATTTCTTACACTTTGTTGGTTATACAAATCTCATAATCATTTCATATGACCCACGACGAAACCGAAATAATCGGTAAAAACGTCAAAGACATGTACGGAACATTCATGGGTAAAGTCGCAGGAACAATAACTGACATTGATGGAAGTATTCAATCCGTCGGCATTGATTGCGGTTCTCAAGGATTACAGCAAATCCAATTTGAGCAACTTGTAATTCAAGGCGATGTTGTTATTTTTATTCCAAAATGGAGACTCGACTCACAAAGACTCATTCGTGAGAAACAACTAACTTTACGTCGTCTAAAAGCATTGATGGATATCGTTTCAGAAAATGATGACATGAAAGCAGATGCAGAAATCATTCATGAAAAATACAAGTCAAAACTTGTATCATTAGATGAAGCAGAAAGCGAAATCAAAGCTAAACTTGAGGCAAGATTGACCGAGTTAGATGAACAAATGAAGTCTGCAAAAATGTTATTGTTTGATGCAAAAGTACAATTCAAAAGCAATGAAATCTCTGATACAACATTTGATACTGTGAAATCATGCACAACTGAGGTAATTGAGCATGTTACACACGAAACATCTGAAATATCAAATGTAAAGAGTAGAATTGCAGATCTTGAATTGGAAGTACAAGAAATAACTGAACCTCCACAAGCAAATATCCAAGATTCAGCCGTATCATATCTGGAGACTACTGAACCACAACAAGTTGTTCAGTCAATACTTCCAGAAGCCCCTACTGAACCAATACCAGTACCTTCAGAACCAATTGAAGCACCCATACCAATTTCGGAACCTTCACCTGAATCTGAAGTAACATTTGCATTTCCAGAACCACCCCAACAGGTGACCCCAACAACTTCAAAAGACGACAATGATAACGACTGGCTTGCAAGAATGGAAGCACAATAATTTTTTTAAATTATTTTTTTAACACTTAGAAAGATCTAAGCTCATACAATTTTTAATGACAGATTTGTATGATATTGGCCTTGGACATAATGATTTTGAAACAAGAAAAAAAGCTGATTCTAATTTTGTATCTTTTTGGGCTGAACAGGCAAAAAATCTCACGTGGTTTTCTCCTTGGACTCAGACCCTTGATTGGAAACCTCCCTTTGCTAGGTGGTTTGTGGAAGGTACAATTAACGCCTCATACAATACGCTAGATATTCATCAGAATACTAAATCTGAGAAAACTGCTATATTTTGGGAAGGTGAAAATGGTGAATCTCGAGTAATTACCTATGGGTATCTATTCACTGAGGTTCAAAAATTTGCAAATGTTCTAAAATCACTTAATGTCAAAAAAGGAGATAGGATAACTATCTACCTTCCAATGATCCCTGAGTTGGTAATTGCGATGCTTGCTTGTGCAAGAATTGGGGCAACTCATACCGTTGTATTTTCAGGATTTAGTGCTACTTCTATTCGAGATAGAATTGATGATTCAAAATCTAAGGTGGTAATTACTGCAGATGGCGGTTATAGACGAGGCAAAATTATTGAATTAAAACAAACAGTTGATGATGCAATCAAAGATCTTGATTTTGTAGAACATGTGATAGTTTTTGAGAGAACAAAAACTCCTCTAAAATTAACTTCAAAAGATAAACTATGGAACAATTTGATGAATAACGCTTCCAATTCTTGTGATGCTGAAAAATTACCAAGTGATCATCCACTTTACATTTTATACACATCTGGAACTACTGGAAAACCTAAAGGAGTATTGCATGGGACTGGTGGATACCTCACTCATCTTTATTCTACTTTCAAATGGGCATTTGACATTAAAGACTCTGATGTATTTTTTTGTACAGCTGATATTGGTTGGGTTACTGGTCATAGCTATGTAGTTTATGCTCCTCTTCTTCATGGTGCAACACAAATTATGTATGAAGGTGCACCTGATTTTCCTGATGTATCAAGAATGTGGGATATTTTACAAAAATATGGTGCCACAATTTTTTACACAACTCCTACTGCACTTCGAATGTTTATGAAATTTGGAGATGACATACCAAATTCATTTAATCTTTCATCCTTACGACTTCTTGGAACTGTTGGTGAACCAATTAACCCTGAAGTTTGGAAATGGTATTTTAAAACAATTGGAAAAGAAAAATGTCCTATTATTGATACTTGGTGGCAAACTGAAACTGGTGGAATGTTAATTTCCCCATTACCTGGATTAGAAACAATTCCTCTAAAACCTGGTTCTGGAACCCTACCTATACCAGGTGTAAATATTTCTGTAGTTGATGAAAACGGTAAAGATGTTCCTGCAAACACAAAAGGATATCTGATTATTAAAAATCCCTGGCCTGGAATGCTCTTGACCTTGTGGGGTGATGATGTAAAATACAAAACAGTCTATTGGTCAAAATATGAAAATTGTTACTACCCTGGAGATTATGCTCTAAAAGATGATGATGGATATCTATGGCTATTAGGTCGTGCAGATGATGTTTTAAAAGTTGCAGGACATAGAATTGGAACTGCCGAACTTGAAAGTTGTATTGTATCTCATGATGATGTTGCAGAATCTGCTGTATGTGGAATTCCTGATGAAGTAAAGGGTGAGGTAATTATTGCATTTGTTGTTTTAAGACATAATGTAATTACAAGTACCACTGAACTGGAAAAACAATTGATAATAAAAATTCGAAATGATGTGGGTGCGATTGCATCTCCTAAACAAATTTACTTTGTTTCAAAATTACCGAAAACTCGCAGTGGTAAAATTATGAGGCGATTACTAAAGTCAATTGCAAATAATGAAACAATAGGGGATGTAAGTACATTAGAAGATGGTACTGCTGTTACAGAAGTACAAAGTGTTTTTGATGAGATTCAAAAAACAATTAATAAAAAACCTGAATAGTAATCTAATTCAATTCATGTAAATTTATGGAAGATAACATTTCAAACATTTTTTTGAGTCCGTTATATTCTGATTTTGAATTTTTATCTAACTGTTCAAATTCCTTTTCCTTAATTTCTTCTAATCTGAGATTTGATTCTTTAAAAAATTCTTCATATTCCTTAATTTTCTCCTCATTCATTTGAGACAAATCAAAAATCACAGTATTACTTCCAATCAAATTCTTTTTTTCATCATAGAGACTAGTTGCCTGCAATAGTCCTTGAAATGTACTCTCATCCTGTTTTTTAAAAATTATTTTCCTATCTGTTACTTTACCTGTCTCAAACCATGTTTTTAGAGAGTCATTCATCTCTTCCCAGGCATTTTTAGGCACGTGTTCAAAGATTGGTTTTCCTAAAATTTCTGATTTTGCGTATCCCAAATTTACTGCATATGTTGAATTACAGTCAAGAATAATACCAATTGAGTTAATTCTCCTCCACATCACAGGGGCATCTTTTAGAATTTTTCTTGCTTCTGTTTGAATCATTTTTTAAAATTAGATTTACTTGTTATTAAATTGAAATCTTGTTAAAACCATTGATCTAAGTTTTGACTTTTTTTCTCTAATGCTTTTTTTAATCTGTTTAGTGTGGATTGTATTCTATCTTCAGAAAAACTCCTTTCTTTAACTAGGTAGTTTGTTATGGCATCATAATCTACTTCTTCAAAAATGATTTCATCAACATCTGAAACCTCTGGGTCCAAAAAGATTTTTCGTATTTGTTGAAAATCAATTTCGTTTAGTTGTTCTTGAATTTGAGGAATGTCTTCTAATCTTGAGTGTTGTTTTATCATTTTTAGTGCAGTTTTTGGACCTATCCTTTCAAACCCATTTGGATTAAAATCAGTCCCAATCAATATTCCCACATCGATTAGCTCTTCTCTTGTCAACCCAACTGAATCTAATGTTTTTTGTGTTTCAATAATTTCTGGAAGCACATCTATGTACGTATTCCTGTTTGGAATTTTTCTTCTACCACTATTTGTAAAATTTCTTACCAATCTTTTTGCTCCACATAAAACAGAATCAAAGTCTTGACTGGCTGATGCATATGCTTGCCCTGTATTAGTTAGATGTGCAGCTGTTGCCTCTCCTTCTGATGGTGCATCTATGTATGGAATCCCAAAACATTTCAAAAGTTGTTTTGATTCTTTTACCATCCCATCTTTCATACTTGTTGTCTGTTGTGCATATTTTCTTGCATCTTCCATGTTTCCATCGGCTATCGCTTTTTCATATTTCACAGTTGCATCTTTTTTGATCTGTTTTCTACGCTCAATTTCTGCAGTTTTTAATGATGGTGGTTTTCCATCAAACACGTAAACTGGCTTAATTCCTAATGATAAAAAATTGACATTTCTATAAAGTAATCCACTAAGATGACTTGTAATCCTTCCTTCTGCATCTGATAATTGTAATCCATCTGGTCCTCTAATACTTGCCAAGAATTGATAGATTGCATTGTATGCATCAATTGCAATTATTTTTGTAGAAAATGCTTCTAAAGTTGTTTTCTCCCTGACTACCAAATCTTTTAGATTTAATCCCATGATATTTGCTGTAATTTTATGCTATTTTGTGTTTGTCCTTTGAATTTTATCCATTATTCCTATAATGTACTTGTATGGTTTTGATTTTTTCTAAAAATTAATTTAATATTGAGAAATATTTGAAAATTATACTATGATAAAACTAATCTTACCATCTCATTTAGAGGATAAAATTTTTGAAATAAAATTTAATTCAGATAATATTTCGAAAATAGTTTCCTACTTTCCTTTTAGTGAATCCGAAAAACAAGAGATTCAATCTATCCTAAAAAATGAATTTAGTGGATTTTATTCTATTTTTACAGATTATGTAACTGATGAGGAATGGAATAGGACAAAAGAACAAATTAAAAAGAAATTCCATGATGAATTATTTGATATTGACACTCTCTAGTTGACTTGATTTGCTTTATTATGGAGTATTTTCTAATTTTTAATGCCAGGTTAGCCAAGTGGTAAGGCGGCCGTCTCGAAAACGGCTACGTGAAAGCGTGCAGGGGCTCGAATCCCTTACCTGGCGCCACCCAATCTGTTCTACGCCCTAGATTCTTTTTTTATTTTTTCTGCTATGATTTTTATCCCTTAGTAGAATTAGAATAAGAATTGCAAGAAAAGAAAAAGAAAAGATCCATTTGGGATATCCTTAGGGATTACAAAGAAAATCAAAAAGCAAGAAATGATTATGTTGGCGACAGCGATTAAGTAGGATAATCCTAGATTCTTTTGTTATTTTTATTAATTATTTTTTAATGGAGATCAGCTTACTTTGATGATTATCATTAAGTCATATTCTCACTTTGTTAGTCTATGAATCGTGAATTACAGCAAATCTGTATTTCCTCACGAGTATCTTTTGAAGGGCGTAGAACTGATTGGGTTAAACCCTTACCTGGCGTTATATGTATAATTTAACACATTCTTGTCTGCTCTAGTTATGCGTTGAAAAGTAGACAATCTTATCTTAACGAGATTCTAATTCTTGTTATGGGTTATAGTGAAAGTGTATTTTCAGGAAAAGAGTTAGGAATAATTATTGGAATTTCAATTATTGCTGCATCGATCTTGTATGTGGGTATGTTGCACTGGTGGTAGATCAGGTAATCGTTTGATGATAAAAATGAACAAATCATTCATGTTCTTTAAATGTAAAATTATCTAATACTAACTATGATTACTTCTAAATCCAATTTGTCTTGGGAAGACCTACAAGGTTTGTCATTTTTGATTACAGAAGAATAATTTTACTTTTCAGTATTTTCTGTTATTTTTTTTAATTCAGAAAGAATCAAAACCAATATTTCTTTTTCACTCAACTTCAAAAGTTCTACTGTTTCATCTTCAGTGAATTTAATTTCTTCATTTATTTTTTCATAGGTAGTCAGTTTAACCATAGTTGCTCTAAATTATATCGATTTATTAAATTTGCCAAAATTATTTTAGAAATTGTATTAGAAAGGAAAAAATGACAAAGTGAATACAGCTCCCACTATCATTACAGAAGCAATTAATCCAATAACTAGAATTTTTGGTTTGACAGATATTTTACTAAATTCTCGTACATGTCCACATTTTGAGCACGTCATATGGTCTCCCTGTAATTTGTAATTATGTTGGCAATCCATTGATGATGATAATTGAATATGACTCGGGTATAAAATGGTTAAATTATTGAAATTAAAAAGAGGTATTGAAAAAATCACCCACCATATTTTTTCAAACTGAGAAATGCCCTATTTCAAGGCCAGAGATTACCGTGATATTTTGGATTTCTGCAGATCCCCATCTTTATCACGACCTTTTGTAACCTTTGGCTACACTGTTGTTTTCTGAATTTTCTTAAAATTAAAAGACTGAGAAAAAATTGATTCAGATGATAAATTAAATTTCCAAATAATTCTACATGTGATACCTACTCAAATTATCTAGTAAAATATGGTTCTGGATTTAAACCATTTTTAGGCTTGTTTTGGATATGATAATACTTAACTAAATAAAATTCTGATTTTTTATATGGGATTTCTTGATAAAATTAAAAAAAATATTATCATTGAACATAGGGTAGAAGATAATGGCTCTGTTATAAAAGCAGAAAAAAAAATTTTATTTTTAGAAGAAAAAATTAAAGAAAACCCAAAGAATGCTCAATTGCTTCTTGAACTATACGTTTGCTATGTTGTTGTTGGAGATTTAGAAAAAAAAATCACATGTTTAGAAAAAGTCTTAACATTATCTCCTAATGATCCTTATCCACTTCAACAACTTGCAGACATTTATGCTGTTGAACTAAAAGATATGGAAAAATCACAATTTTATCAAACTCAAGCAAACAAAATTAGAAAATTTTTCTAATTTGAATTTTAAACGTAGATAATCTTAATTCAGAATAATGTCTAAATTTGATGTGAAAATGGTAGAAATTAGAGCAGCTTCAGAAAATGATATTCCTATAATTTTAGGAATGTTATATGAACTTGGACGACCCAAACCCGAAATAGATTCAGATGTAGATGTGTTTAGAACATTAGTAAAAAAATACATTACATCTTCAGATAAACAAATACTACTTGCTGTTTCTAATGAAACAAAAATTATTGGAATGATAAGTTTAGTATTTTTGTCAAGACTAAATCGTGATACATTAGAGATGTATATTCCAGAATTGATTGTTCTTGAAAAATATCACAGACAAGGAATCGGTAAAAAATTAATCCACTCTTGTATTTTACTTGCTAAAGAGAAAAAATGTCATAGAATTAGATTGGAATCAGGAAATCTAAGAAAAGAGTCTCATCAATTCTATATCCATCTAGGATTTGAACAATCATCTCTTTCATTCACCATGAATATGTGAACTTAATTTACTAAATCAAGAAAATGAATTAAAATCCCTTTGAAAGATTCTTTATTGCGGCCATTTACTTTTTAGAACGTTTAAAATTACTTAATTTCTAAAATAAATTATGACTAGTGAAACTGCGTCAAAAATTGTTCAATCCGAAATCTCTAATGCTGAATTGATTACACATTTTAGAGAAAAATGCAAAATTTGTGGGCATCATAGAATAATGCATAATGAATTGGGAAAATGTGAAGGTGTGATGAATAAACCCTGTACTTCAGGATGTGATAATTTTATCCCCGAATAACTATTTTGTTTTTAGAAATACTTGAAGAGTAAATCCTAATTACAATCAATATGGTTTAGTTGTTTTTTATATGGACAAGTCTAAAAATCTGGATAATAAAAAAAGGACTAAAAATAGGGGGTTGTTAAATAAAATTAGAATTGATTCAAAATTCTACAATTAGAAAATCACTTGATAATTATATTCAAGGTAGAATTATTGAAATTAAATCTGAAATTATACAAACATTCCCAAATATCAAAAAAATCTGGAAGTGTGAGAATGAATTAGATTTTCTTTATGGGTATTATGTTGGAAAAATAGAAGAAGGGGCATTGCATTATTTACTGAAAGCAACTAGGGCATCTGCGGGAGGATATGTGGATACTTTTGAAATACGTGGAATTATTGAAATGCATAAAAATGAATTACAAAAAGTAATCAAATCTGCAATAAATTAATAAAAATTCATAAATAATTTATTCGTATTTATTAATAAGTTTGGAACTAATTTCTGCTTAATTATAAAATAGTTAATAATCCTTACATTGATGATAATTTATGAGAGATTTTGAACCTGATGATGATTCTTTTTCGAATGAATATGAGCCAATGGATTCTCCAAAAGATTTCAAATCCACAATTCCGAATCAATTACTAGATTTTGTTTTAAGAAATACTTCAACTGAAACTATTGACACTGATTTATTTGCTGTAATGGCAAAAAGACGTTCTACTAGAAAATTTTCAGATAAAATTGTTGAAACCACAAAAATTGATAAAATTATTGCTGCTGCTGATACTGCACCAACAGCTGGGAATTTCCAAGGGTTTGAAATATTTTATGTAAAAAGCCCTGAAAAGAAAAAACTCCTAGTTGATGCTTGCAATAAACAACATTATGTAGATGCACCTGTTGTTTTAGTTTTTTGTAAAAATCCTTCTCGAGTTAAACTTGATTTTCCTGATTTTATATTGAGAAAATTTGCAATTCAAGATGCTACTTTAGCTGCAGGATATTCACAACTTGCTGCACAGGCGTTAGGTTTGAGCTCAATATGGATTGGTATGTTTGATGAACAAAAAGTAATGGATGTCATTGGAACCGATCTAGTTCCATCATCTGTGTTGTGTATTGGCTATCCTGAACATACAAAATTCCCTAAATCTCGACGAAATCTTAAAGATTTAGTTCATGTAGTTTGGTAATCTTACTAAAATTGTCCTGATTTAAATAATCAAATATATTTTCTACAAATATGACTGATGCTTATGTTATGTTGAATTGTGAATTAGGCGCAGAAGAAAAAATCATTGAGCAACTACGAGAAATTGAAGAAGTTGCTGATGTTTTTGAAACCATTGGGACTCATGATATGATGGTAAAACTAAAAGCAGCTAATTTTGAAAAAATTAGAGAAATTGTTTCCTGGAATATCCAAAAATTACCTAAAGTACGTTCAACTTCAACTTTGATTAAAAAGGAATAACTCTATTTTCCAAAAGTTCACATTTTTAGATTAAGTATTCTTTTAAAATCTAAAATTAACATATGGATTTTTTGATAGATTTACTTGAAACTAACTAATGTCTATTCATTTATTTCAAACAAATTCTATATGAATAAAATATCTTTAAAACATAATTAGTTCCATTACGTACTGTTTTTTATGACTGAAGAAAAAAATGAGATAGACAAACTCATTGATACTATGATTTCTAATGGCAATGACCTTGTTGGAAATTTTAAAAATGTTTTACCTGACTCACTAGCAGACACAATGGAGATGTTTCAAGAATCAAATGTTGCAAATCTAAAAAAAATTAAAGAATTTCTTAACAAATAAAGTCTAAAAAATACCTATAATTACGATTTACTCTCATCTGATTCATCAGATCTTTCATTTTGACTTCTATTTGGACCTACCATGTCATCTGGATTTACTTTATTGTCCCAATCCCCCTTCATTCCTTTGATAAGTGCAATAATTCCACTTCCAACAAAACCAATTACAACTGCAAAAAACAATGTTTGATCAAATATCTTAAATGAACAATCAATTTCTTTTGGTGGCTTATCGTTAAAATATTCATAGCATGTTCCAAATTCATCTGATTCTAAGGTTCCAGCTTGATAACTACTTCCTAGAACTCCTATGATTATAAATCCGATAAAAACTAATCCTATCCCAATCATAATAAAACGCATATCACTCATACTGTTTTTTCAGAATTGCTGTATTTACACTTTATTTGGAAATATTATTTTTCTAGTAATTCTTTTAAATTTTCAAGCGATGCTTCATAAAACACACCCATGAATGCTAAAAATTCCAAGAATTGATTTTCTGACATTTTTTTGCTGTTGAGATATGACTCCCATGTGAGTTCGACTAGATTTTTTGATTTTGATTTAATTGAAATTGTTGCAATATATGCTCTAAGTGGTAATCCTTCTGTTGCAATATATGTAAAAGATTTTTTATTTTCCCATGCCACTATGTGTTCTTCAATTTTGTTTCCATCTGCAAATGTGATTAATCTTACTGCTCCTACCCCTTTCTTTTTTTTAGAAAGATATGTTGTTTTTTTGACATCTACTACCCATGTAGGTAATCCTGCAATATTGCTAATTTTTCTCCATACTTTATCACGTGAAGCTTTGATTTTGATTGTTTTTTTAACTGAACCTGTTTGAAATGTTTTTTTCACATTTTTTGCCATATTCTGAATAGAATTCCCATTAATTTTAAATTTTATTTGAACAATCATTTTTAATCCCCTGAAAATAATATTATCAAATGGTATTTGGATGGGGAAAAAAGAAACAAGAAGAAATTCCAATTGAGAATACTCCTCAAAATAAAGAGATAGTGCTTTCAGATGTGAAAAACGTTGTATCTGAACTGTATGAATTAAGAACTTCTCAAACCATATCTGAGATTAAACATCTAAGAAACAATATTGAACCAATGATTATTGAACTATTGAAAATTGGGCATGTGCTTGAAAATGATGACCTCAAAGTTGATGATATTGATAAACATCTTGCAATAATTGTAGTACGGGGGAAAAAACAGGTAATTGATGTAATTAAAAAAGGAGTTACCAATTTACCTGAAATTTCTACCATTGAGGATACTGCAAAACTGAATTCATCATTGACTTTGATTCTTAAAAAAGTTGGAGATGTATTGGGACGTCAAACAACAATTATTCATATTTTTGCAAAAAAATATGCAAATCAACTCAAAGAAAATTTAGAAATAATGATTCAGAATCATTCAGAAATTAAAAATATTTTGAAAAATTTTGAATCAACAAAAATAATTTCAATTGAAATTTCTAATGTATTAAAACAAATTAAAAACTTACAAGATTCTAGAATAGAAAAAATACAAAAAATAGCTGATTCTGATAACAACGTAAAATCATTAGAAGAAAAAATCTCTTCGTTATCTGAGTCTATTGAAAAAGTAAAATCTTCTGATGATTATAAAAAATATCTTGAATTGAAAAACAACTTAGAATCATTTGGTTCTCAAAAATTAAAAATTAAAAATAATATCAGTACACACTTTACAAAAATTTCTCGTCCCTTGAGTAGATACGAATATGCTTCTGCATTAGACAAAGATCAAAAAAATATTCTTAATCAAATGATAAATGAACCCTTTGATGCATTGATTTCCAAAAATAAAGATTCTATTATTTTGATTTTAGAAAATGTCCGAAAAGGAATTTCTTCTGGTTCAATTTCTGTAAAAGATATAGATAAAACATTATCTCAAATTACAGACACTGAAGAAACTCTTGATGGACTCATAAAACAAGTTGAGGCATATTATGAAAAATATCAATCAATTCAAAATGATACGAATTCCCTTAAACCTGATAATTTAGATTCTTTACAAAATGAATTAATTAAAAATACTTCATTTATGGAGGACTCAAAACTGAAATCTAAAACTTTTCAAGAAGAAATTAAGGAAAATGATTTAAAAATTCCTCAACTTGTGTCTGAAATTGAAAGAAAACTACGTGTATTTTCAAATACAAAATATACTATTCTAATATCTTAAAATTAAATTAGTTAAACACTTTAGTGCTTTTGTGCTTTTCAAGAAAAAAAATATTGAGCGTAAAGTATTGCTTCAAAAAGACGTAGTAGACAGTATTTTGTCTTATTGTAAAATAAAACATCCTAATGAAGGAATTTTGATATTAAAAGGAAAATCAAAAAATGGTGAGATAAAAATTGACGGTTTGGCGATCCCTCCTTTCAATTACACTGGTCCTACATTTGCAGGCTTTCCCCAATCTTTTTTGCCTTTTGATATGAGCTATATTGGGATAGTTCATTCGCATCCTAGTGGTTCTGCAGAACCATCCGTAACTGATCTTCATAATTTTTTTGGATTGGTTTCATTGATTGTAAAATCCCCTTATGATGATGATTCTATTTTTGCATGGGATAGTAATGGTAATTCCATACCCCTTTCAATAATGTAGTTTTTTTTGAAAATAAAAGTAAAAAAGCTGACAAAACTTTATAACCTTTTTAAAGTTAGCTTGATTAAATTGTTTAATTACAAAACTTACTTGTTATTTTTAGGGGCCTCACTTGCTGTTAGTATTGGATTACAGATGGTTTTACCTTTCCCATATGGTTTAGGAGCTGCACTTGCAATCTTTATTGTATTCCCATTATTCCTAAGAAAACGATACATGAAGAAAATGGGTGGCTATGGCGGTAACTCTGGAACTGGTGGAGGTGGAGGATTCTTTGGAATGGGCAATCCTGGAAATTCTACTGGTGTAAGTTATGTGTGTCTTGTTTGTAATAACAAACACAAAGGTGGAACCTGTCCTCGATGTGGTTCAAAAATGAATCGTGCTGATTTCTAGTTGAAATAAAATGTCTTTAGATCTAATTCGTAAAAAAGTAATTTTTCACAATTCTATTGATGTTTGGATTGCTGCTTGTGCTGAAAAAAATACTTCTTGGACAAATCCCCAAGATTACAAAAAATTCATTGCATATTTACTTGAAAATAATTTGAATCTAAAAGCATTCAATTTGTGTACTCATGAGGCAGGAGCAACTGAGGAAGAAAAAACAAAATTTGCTGAAATTTTATCTGAAACAAAAGATGATCCAAATTCATTAACTTACACTATTCGATTAACTGATTCTGCATTGGAACTTATTCGAAGTTATTCTATTTAGTTATCTTTTGAGTTTAGGATTTACAATTGCATCTAATGCGTTTCCAATAAACACAAAGGCAAGACCTGTAATTGCAACCATTACTCCTGGTGGCATTATCCACCACCATAATCCTCGTGATGAGGCACCAAATGTATTTGCGTCATGAAGAATTTGCCCCCATGTCGGAAATGATGGATCCCCTAGTCCAAGAAAACTAAGACCTGCCTCTGTTGTGATCGCTGCAGGTACTGAAATTGCAACACTTGCAAAAGCATAGGGAAGTAACTGTGGCAAGATATGTTTTAGGACAATTTTGGAATCTTTCTGACCCATCATGTTTGCTGCGTCAACATATCCTCTTGTTTTGATTTGAAGTGACATGCTTCTAGCTACTTTTGCAATACCTACCCATCCGAAAATCATTAAAAATCCAACCATCACAAATATGCTATTACTAATTGTGACTGAAAGAATAATGAGAAATGGTAGTGCAGGCAATGCATAGAGGACATCATTAAATCTCATCAGGGTCTCATCAGTCTTTTTGCCTTTGAATCCTGCATATACTCCGTAAAGTAACCCCATCACAACTGATGCAATGGATACTACTAATCCTATAAACAATGCAAGTGGTGTTCCCCACAATAATCCAATTGCCAAATCCCTCCTTAGTTCATCTGTTCCCATAATTCCAAAAGCTTTACCCCCAATGATGAATTCTGATTCTAAACTTTGAGGCTGAGAATTTATTGAAAATGTATCTATTGAAAAAATATAATTCCCTTTGAGGGGTTTGTTTGATTCTGATTTTGAAAACACAATATCTTCAGATGACAAATTATCTAAATTGAACAAAAATTTTTCTGATTGCAATAATAGATTTTTCTTAATTGAACTATCTGTAGAAAAAATTCTTTCACTATGAATTATTTCAGAATTGGCGTGTGGTAGAGATGTTGATATTAATTCTAGTTTCATTCCATCAGGTCTAATTACAGACATTTCTAATATTGGTGATCCTGAATACTCTGAAGAAAAAATATAAATGAAATCATTTGGAAAATCATCATAATCAAAATTAACTCCAAATTGATGCGATGTAAGAAATACTTCACCGTTGGAATTTGTTTGAATGTTTGGTGAATCTAAAATTTTATGTTCAGGAATTTTTTCAATCATAAATAGATTTACCCATACAGGAGTTGCAACTTTTGGATATGAAATCCACTTTTCTGGATTGTTCCATTCCTGAAATGTCTCTATTGGAATTGTAATTATTGCAATAACTGAAATGATGATTAGAGATGAGAGTATGATGATACCTGTAATCCCTGTTTTACTTTTGAGAAATTCCTGTTTAATCTCTTGAGGGCTGATACTACTCAATTTTATGTCCCTGTCCTTACTCTTGGGTCAAAATAACCATACAGTAAATCTGCAATGAATATGCTAATGAGGAAAAATACTGTAAGAATGTATGTTGCCCCAATTATTACCGGTAAATCCATGACTGTGATTGCTTCAAAATACAATCTTCCCATGCCTGGCCAATCAAAAACAGCTTCAGTAATTATTGCACCTCCTAGGGACCCTGATAAACTAAGTGCCAAAATAGTTACAATTGGTGGTGCTGCATTTTTCAATGCATGCGTGTAAGTGATTTTTTTCTGTTTGATTCCAATTGTTTTTTTTGCCATGATGAAATCTTCTTGCATTATTCCTACCATGAAATTTCTTACAAGATATGCCCATGCTCCAAACCCAATCATTACAATTGTAATTAATGGTAATGCCATATGGTATAACAACGAACCAATGTATGCTGGATCTGATGATGAAATATCTGGTGTTGCTCTTGCAGGAAATATTTGCCAAGTAAATGAAAACAAAAAAATCATCAACATTCCTATCCACCACACAGGAAAACTCGAACTAATAATTGCAAAACTAGATGTTATTCTATCTACAATAGACCCAATTCTGCTTGCTGATAATGCACCCAAAAAAATCCCAATTATTGAAATAATTATTGTAGCTGTGGTGAATAGCAATATTGTTCTTGGAAGTTTCTCAAAAATGATGTCTTTTACATTTGATGAACCTTCATCACTTGTAAGAAAAGTTGCATGTCCAAAATCAAGTAATAAAATTTTATACATTGTAAATCCAACTCTTTGAGGTGAAAACCACGGTTCATCTAAGCCTAAAATTTTATTTCTTTGCTCAATCTTTTTTTGAATAAATGCTTCAAATTCATCTACTGATGAAAAACTTTCCACAATTGATGGATTTTCTGTAACCTCTGCTCGTACTTGAAATACAATTCCTTGTTTTAGAATTGTATCCATGTTTGAACCTACTAGTAAAACTGTAATTAGTAATGTAATCATCAATACCCCAAACATTGTTGCCATTCTTGTGATGACATATCTTTTCATGCCCAATATTCACATGTGAAAAAATCACTTTATAACATTAGATGTTTTCATAATTTTAAATCCTAAAAAAGTTAAATTAAATAGATTTTACGACTCACAATTTATCCAATTTATGTATAGAAAAAATCAAATAATAAAAAAATATGAAAAATTTGCAGTATAATGAGCGCAAATACTATTCGAAAAGCAAAAAAACTTGTTGAGAGTGGAGGTGTCTCAAAAATTGAGGATGATTTATTTCAAATACGATCTTCATCGGACCCTGAAAAATCTTATTTTGTAACCTCTGATTCATGTGAGTGTCCTGGGTTCAAAAATTTTTACAAGTTCCATCATGGTAAAGGTCTTAAAGCAAATTGTTCTCATTTGGAAGCAATTAGAATTTTTAAAAAAGAAAATTAACTTTAATTTATTTAATATTTTTTGAATCTACTTTACCCACAAATACCTTATTTTCTGTAATTGTTATTGGACGTAAAATTAATCCTGGATATTTTACCATTAATTTAATAATTTGAGAATCTGTTTTTTTACTATTTTCAAAATCTAATTCTTTGTACATTTTGTCTCTTTTCCTAATCATTTCGATGGGTTTTCTTCCTGTCATTTTGATAATTTTTTTTAGTTCTGATTCTGAAAATGGCTCTTTGAAAAAATCTCGCTTTTCAATATCTACACTCATTCTTTCAATCTCTGAAATAGTTTTTTTACATGTAATGCATGATTGTTTATGAAATATTTTCAAATCAATTATCCTTTTTTTTCAGATTAAAAATTGTTTAGACTCAAAAATCCCTTTAAGTATAAAACATTGAATAAAAATTCATAATTTTTCAATTGAATTTGATTTCTTCAAGATTTCAACTTGGTTTAAATCTCATTTAATATTTAAACACCAATTATTTATTCATCTATGATTTATCATAAATAAGATGATTTGTGCTGCATGTGAAACGAGAAAGCATTTTGAATGCATTGATTGCTTAAATGATCATAAAACATATCTTTGTTCTTGTGATTGTCATGATGAAAATACTGAGTCTCACCCCGTTGGAAATTCTCATTGATTTTAATTCCTAAATTTTCTTTCTATTTCTTGTGCATTAATTTCTAATTGACTGATATCTCCAAATTTCATATATGTTAATTTTTCAAGTGTTTTGATAATGCTAATTGCTGCCCTATATTGTGGGATCTCTGGTTCATTTAATTCTCCATACATTCCAATACCTTGAATCCCATTCATTTTTGCAAACCCTAGAATTAACCCATTAAACCCCGTAATTATTGATTTTTGAGGTGTAGTATCAATTTTCATCTTTTCCATTTGTTTTGTTAACTCCATGGATGTTGTTGTAATGTATGTTTTAGGATTATTATTGAAAATCCTATTTGTATGGAACCCCCCTAATGTGTAGATGAATTTTGCAGAATATTTTTTTGCAATGTCTACAACATCTTGACATAATTCATTTAATTCCTCCGTACTTTGAGGCTGTCCTTTACCTCCTCCGAAAATTATCAAATCTTTTGTACATTTGTATTCCCAACTTTCATCTGGAAGTTCAACATATCCTCCTTTGTCTACTACATATGTTGGATATGGTGTTTTTGAAATTCTAAATGTTTTTGTTTTTAATGAATTGTTTATGAAATTAATTACGATACTTCCAACATTCCCCATGTCTTGCATTGCCGCAATAATAATTGGTTTTGATAGATTTGGTTCTGTATCTTGGAAAAAATCCATATTTTTAGTTAGATCTGATTTATTTTAATGATATGTTATTTTTATAAATTATATTTTTATTTGTTAAATTTTCTAAATCCTTTCTCAGTTGGGTGTAATTCTATTTTGCCTCCCATGATTCCTTCTTTTTTTATAACTCTCATGAGGCCTTCATCTTCAAAATTTTTCAAAATTTTCTCCAATTCTTTGTTACTGATATTAACATTTTTTTGAATTTGATTGAAATCTTTGATTCCTTTATTGATTTCTCCTAAAACTTGTTTATCTTTTCCAATTGGATTTTCCAATGATTCTGGGGCATCTGGTGATTTTGGCTTTTCAAATGATTTTGGCTTTTCAAATGATTCTGTTGGTTCAAATGATTTCATTTTTTCAAAGGAATCTCCTCTTTCAGAACTTTTTTGTTCCCATTTTTGCAAATTTTGATTAAATTGCTTTTCTGTTGAAGATTTATCTTTATTTTGCCATTTTCTTATGAGACGTGGAATGATTCTTGCTAATGGGATTGCAAAAAATATCAGATAAATCCAGAAAAAATCTCCATTAGCCATGCCTGTATCCTCTTGTTATTCTATTTCCATATTTGTTCTTTACATTTTGATTTGAAATGGTAAATTGTGCCTGTTGCATAATTTTTTCTAAATTTGTACAACTTTGTTATATTTTAACTCTTGTAGATTTTTAATTTATTTTTTAATGATCGACATAAACGTGAAGATTCATAAGGCAAAAAAACTTTCCAACGACAAATTATGGAAACATCCCTAGAAAACATTGGAACACTTGAATTTGTTCTTGATAAATATTCAAAAATCTGGAGCTGGAAAATTACAGGTGATCGTGCAGTTAATTTGATTACTAGATTAGTATCCGAAGCATGGTATGGTGAAAATGTTAACGAAGTAATTATTCCTGATACCACTGAAAATGTTAAACAAATAAAATTAATTCTTGACAGATACCCTCTTGAAATTTTATCAAAATCTGTTTGGCAAAGAAAAATCATTAAGACATACGATCCCAAACCCGTCTTACCTCCTGTCAAACATAAACTAAAACGAGCAAAATCAGGTGAACAGTTTAGAGGAAAACTTTTGAATTTCCAAAAAGAGGGGTTAGATTTTCTGTTAAAATCTTCTGGCAATGCATTATTGGCCGATGAGATGGGTCTTGGAAAAACAGTTCAAACCCTATCATATGTTGCCACTGAAAAACAAACATTCCCATTACTTGTTATTGCTCCATTGGTTACTCTGAAGAATTGGGAAAGGGAAATTGAAAAATTTCTAAAGAAAAAAAGTAGAAATGGAAGAATTATAGATTCATCTTCTCCTAGTGTAACTCTCATTAGAACAGGAAAATTAAAAGAACTTCCAAAGACTGACATTTACGTAATTAATTATGAACTTCTATTCAAAAGATATAGTGATTTGGCAAATGTTGGTATTCGAACTGTAGTATGTGATGAAGTGCATAATCTGAGGTCCAAAACAACTCAGAAATACAAATCTGTCAAAAAACTTGCAGCATTATCCACAGTTTTGTATAGAATTGGGCTTTCTGGTACTCCTATTTACAATCGTGGGTCGGAGATTTGGCCAATTATTGATATTTTAAAACCTGGGTTATTGGGAAGTTTTAAGGAATTTTGTGAGTACTTTTGTTATGTTAATGACAAGGGCAAAGCTATTGTTTTAGAAAATAAACGTGCTTCACTAAGAAATGAATTACAAAAACATGTAATGCTTAGACGGAAAAAATCTGATGTTCTAAAAGAACTTAAAGATAAAGTTCGATACAAGCAGGTAATTGCATCTGATACTGATTACTATCTTGAAGAATTAAATAAAATCTGGAAGAGACTTGAAGAAGAGCAAAAAGTTGCAGAAACTGAATTTTCAAAATCTGCATCTTATCAGAGAGCAATTCAAAGTGAAAGACAAATTGCTGGTGTTGCTAAATTGCCACATGTTATTAATTTTGTAAAAGACATAATGGAGATTGAAGAGAGTGTTGTTGTATTTTGTCACCATAAAGTAATTCATAAATTACTTCATGAAAGTC